>Ga0214545_1000131_pt1 | contig 90182 bp, 60 predicted proteins | sample CNSS4metaG_FD_160064 | JGI IMG/M metagenome (GOLD analysis project Ga0214545, IMG submission 160064) | Root nodule microbial communities from cowpea collected in UCLA plant growth center, Los Angeles, California, USA - CNSS4 | ecosystem: Host-associated > Plants > Roots > Nodule | place: USA... | reverse complement strand
ATATAAATATAATATATATATATTTAATATATATATATATATATATATATATATATATATATATATATATATATATATATATATATATATATAAAGAGGTTAAATTATCCAAGTGTCATCATAAATGAGTTACATCTCAATCCTGATCATGTTTTAATCATACAGCTGATATAAATACTGAAGTTAGTCACAGGTCCTAGATTGTTTATAGGTACTGACCAAGTAGACTTTACCACCAATACGTGTCCGTTTGATATACAGATTTTTTATATTTACCTTTTTCATGTACATATCTTTTTCTTTTCACTTTTATCTTTTTAATAACTATTTTTTAATTTAATAAATAATATTTTATTCTAATTTTATCTTCTCGATAACTATCTTTCTTAAAATCAATAATTATTAATGCTAAAAGAATATTTGTTTAATTTTATCCTGTTCAGTAATTTTTTTAATTCAATGAGTTATTCATTCATAATAAAAAAAAGTCATGTATATAATAAAAAATTATAAGTTAATTATAAAAAATAATTTTACAATTTAATAATTTTGTTCTTATAATGAGATAAGGGAATATACATTTAGATATTAGTTTTAGATACTAGTGAAAACATGTGTTACAATGTTAATTTTTTTATGATAACAAGAAATAATCAAATTATTATTATTATTATGATTATTAAAGTAAATGTTACTATTTTTTATTTTTTATAGTTTTTAGTGTAAATATGTATTTAAGTTTCGAAAATAGAATTGTTTTAAAAATAGTGAAATAAAAAAGAATTAAATTTAGAATACAGTCACGTAATTAATTTAATTAAAAAATTGTTATTTGAAGGATAAAAGTAAAAAAAAATGTGTACATCAATAGAAAATTTAAGGAAACTTATTTTTGTTACAGTTCTTTTAGTGTACATAACTTTTAAATAATTTTATTTTTTATTAATTAAATTTATTTTATTTTTAAGTTTTTTGTATATTTTTTGAACACAATTAACTATCAAAACTATGCAATACCTTTTTATTAAATCAACATAAATAATAAAGGCATAATATATATTTTCACTTATATAAATGATATTGATAAATGATATTGATAAATGATATTGAGAAATGATATAGATAAATGATATTGATAAATGATATAGATAAATGATATTGATAAATGATATATAGACATAGAGTACGTAAATGTATACAATTAAAAGTACTTTAAAACAGAGAAAAATAATCCAACAAAGAGTAAGACTAAAAGCCTCCTCTTGTCTCTCTTCCGCTCCCTGCAACCAAATACAGAACAGAATATACACATTCATGCTCTTCCTTCTCCTTCCAAAACCATTCTAATCAATTCAATCCAAACACAATATAAATTTATATTCTTTTCTTCTTCTTCTTCTTCTTCTTCATCGCAGTAATTTATCAAAGCAAACTATTAACCTAACCCTAACACAAGATGGTGAAGGTGCGAATGAACACCGCCGATGTAGCCGCCGAGGTCAAATGCCTCCGGCGCTTCATTGGAATGCGGTGCTCCAACGTCTACGATCTTTCTCCCAAGGTAGCACCTTTCTTCTCGTTTTTTGTTCTTCCACTTTCCTCAATTCGGTTTGATTCGATTTTCCCTCTCTGCAGACCTACGTTTTTAAGCTGATGAACAGCAGTGGAGTTTCGGAATCTGGGGAGAGCGAAAAGGTTCTACTTCTCATGGAGAGTGGCGTTAGATTGCACTCTACTATCTACATGCGTGACAAGAGCAACACGCCTTCTGGTTTCACTCTCAAATTGAGGAAGCATATTCGTACGAGGAGGCTCGAGGATGTGCGCCAACTTGGGTACGATCGGGTATAGTGTAACCCTCCTTCCATATATCATCCACCACCTTTTGTTTATTATGCAAACCAAAAAAAAATATATAACTTTTTTTGAAAACTGTGGCAGATTATTCTCTTCCAATTTGGACTTGGGGAGAATGCGAACTATGTTATATTGGAACTGTATGCTCAGGGAAACATCCTCCTCACAGATTCTAATTTTACCGTCATGACTCTGCTGCGGTCTCACAGGTTCTTGTTAATTTCTATTCTGTCCTCTACTTCCCATTTCTTGTCTAGGAGTCCTTTAGAGTAGATTCTTCATCTTTATTTATATAAGAAGAAAATAAAAGTAAAAACAAGAATGACATAAGTTTCTCTTTTAATTTATACATTTGTAGAAGTTCTTTCATATTGACTTCACCACAAGATTGGGGAAACATTTTTCATTTTTCTTTTCTTTTCTTTTTTAAAGTGTTTCTAGACAAGTTTACCTGAACAGACCATAAGACTACTGTGCTATAAAATTTTAAGGATCGACTGTTTGCATCCAGGTAGCGTTTGTTTTCGCTAGCTCACAATCATAGGATCTTCTGTTGAGAGTGAAATTAAGTGTAGTTCTTGTAGGATCATGAGAGTGTTCCGTTGAATGTTTATTATGTATTGCATTGCATTTTTAGATTTGAATGTTTTATGTCATGCCTAGTCGAGCTAATTGGCTTGGCGTGTTATGCCGCCAGACCTTGCACTTTAATCTTACCGATTAATTAACATTGTTTTACTTCACTTTCAGAATTCATTTATTTATGTTCTTTGGGGCATGGCTTGTTGCTTATTTAATTTACCTATAACTGGCATTTTTAAAATATATGTGATTGACAGAATGGTTGCAATTTGTCATTAACAGGGATGATGATAAAGGGCTTGCTATTATGTCACGTCATCGTTATCCTGTTGAAAGTTGTAGAGTTTTTGAGCGAACTACTATTGAAAAGTTGTGGGCATCTCTGGTATCTTCCAAGGAAGATGATAACGATGAGAATGTTAAGGTCAATGGAAATGGAAATAATGTTTCTAGTGTAGCAAAAGAGAAGCAGGGAACCCAAAAAGGTGGGAAGCTGTCAACGCTGAAAATTGTCCTTGGTGAGGCACTTGGTTATGGACCTGCACTTTCTGAACATATAATATTAGATGCTGGCCTAATCCCTAGTACAAAAGTTCCCAAAGATAAGACGTGGGATAATGCTACTATTCAGGCTTTGGTCCAAGCTGTTGTGAAGTTTGAAGATTGGATGCAGGATGTTATTTCAGGTGAAGTAGTCCCTGAAGGATACATTGTGATGCAGAACAAAAATTTGGGGAACAATTCTTCAATATCTCAGCCTGGAAGTGTTAGCCAGGTTATGTTCTATTTCTTTCTAATTTTAGTAGCACTATAAATATAGAGGACAAAATAGTAAAAAGCTTCTTACTCAGATTTTTGTGGAGTTTACTGTTAACATACTTGTATCTTTTGACACAGATGTATGATGAGTTCTGCCCCATCTTACTCAACCAGTTTAAGTCAAGGGATTATACAAAATTTGAGACATTTGATGCAGCCTTAGATGAGTTCTACAGCAAAATTGAGAGTCAAAGAGCTGAACAGCAGCAGAAAGCCAAAGAAAACACAGCTGCGCAGAAACTTAATAAGATTCGCCAGGATCAGGTTGGTACTGTTTTTCCAAAACTGATCAACACATTTCTTTGAAAGTCAGCTGAGCCATGTGGCAACAATCTTGTTAATCGAATATCTCATTTTGGATCACATGAAGGCAGCATTTCTTAGTTTCCATTGTTCTTGTTTGAGTTAGATCCTCGATGCATGTGTGTCAAAACTCTTATTGAAGGATTTGAAGTGTATTTTAAAAGAGTGCTATAGGCTTTCCTATAATTTTTAAAATTTACTATATTGTGTTCGTGGTGTATGGTTTCAATTTTTCGTCTGTACTTGTGCTTCCATTCTGCAAAATATAGAGATTTGGGCTGTGCTACTTGAAATTTGGTTTCCAAAATTGTTATCTGTTTTCTTGTTTAATTTTCATTAATAACATTATAGGACATGAAGACAAAACATGGTTTTCTGAACCAAATAAGCTCTAAATTTCGTTTTTTACTTCAGATTCATCAGAGGGGTGAATTTTAACAGATATATCTTTTGACTGCTGGTTCCATCTATAAATTAAAACAATTATTTATGGTTGCAAGTGGTGACACTGGACACAATTATAACTTCAAATAAATATTTAGGGCATCTGATACTCGGCATAATATATCTCATTTTTGCTGTGTAGGAAAATCGAGTACATGCTTTGAGGAAAGAAGCTGATCAATGCGTTAAGATGGCAGAGTTGATAGAATATAACTTGGAAGATGTGGATGCTGCTATATTAGCTGTTCGAGTAGCTCTAGCAAAAGGTATGAACTGGGATGACCTTGCTCGGATGGTGAAGGAAGAAAAGAAAGCTGGAAATCCAGTAGCTGGCCTCATCGACAAGCTCCATCTTGAGAGGAACTGCATGACTTTATTGTTAAGCAACAATCTTGATGAGATGGATGATGATGAGAAGACACTCCCTGTGGATAAGGTTTGTGTTTATTTATCATGCAAAAGAATAAAGTCATTCAGAGAAAAGTACAGAGAGAAGGGAGGATAATGATCCTCCTCAAAAAAGGCTGAATAGTAAACAATAAAGTAATAAAAGAAAACATAGCAAAGCTATCTGATCCATCATTTAAACCTTAAAAATAAGAGAGTTATGCTTCAACTAAGTGTACTGAAGTGTACCCTAGGCTGCCATTACTATAAAAATTGGCATGGGATATATTTAAATCTTTTCTCTTGAACTTCTATTAGGCTACCTAAAACATTTACAAGTTGTTTGTCTTCAATTATTTATTCAACCTACAAATTGTTGAACTGATGCAAGTTGTTGTGCATAAGTTTTTGCATTTCTTACACTGTCTGCCATTGTCATGATTTTTAACTAAACGGCAAATGTTGATGTTTACCTTTTGTCACGAAAAAACACAATTTGACCACTTAAACATGCCCTTGATGTTTACCTTATATTCTTCTCCTATAGGCTAGTCTTATGTCCATTAGTTGGCATTTTCACTTTCTCATCAACCTTTTTTATCTTAAATTATCGCTATCCTCACTGATTTTCTTCATTTTTTTTTAAATGCTGATTTTTATTGTTTTTTCTCCTGAATGTTTAACATTACTGTATCTTGATGTTCCAGGTTGAAGTTGATTTAGCTCTTTCAGCACATGCCAATGCTCGGAGGTGGTATGAACAGAAGAAAAAGCAGGAGAGCAAACAGGAAAAAACTGTAACTGCCCATGAAAAGGCTTTTAAAGCTGCAGAAAGAAAGACTCGCCTACAGCTTAATCAGGTGGTTAAAAATTTTATTGGTGAATCTTTAGTCTTTATTGAAAATTAATGTGCAGATTTATCTATAAGGATCCAATTGCATGGTACGGTATAGGGTTCTGATGTGGGTTTTAGGCCTTGAGCACCCTGACTAAAGCAGCTAGCTTTTGTAGTTTGGTTCTCCCAGGATTGTTAACAATTGTTGTTAGAGTTGGTTGCATATCTCAGAAAGGGCTAACTATAGAGGGACTGACCAAAAATGCTGAGTGAAGCGTCTTAGAGTGTGTGCTGCTGTGATGTTGGCTCTTAGGAACAATGCTATGTGACTTTAATATTGTGGGGTCTAAGTGATTTTTTCTACCCCGCTCCCTCTATAGGCGTCTTTTATGGTAGGGTTTTCGTGTTTGGGTGCTTATTAATCATTTTTTTTAAAATCAGATCATCAATCTGACTGGGAACTGAACCCCAATTCAGTGCATTTGAGGCTTAAGCAGCGTGATTATTTCTGCAGAGTTTGTCTCATTCCAACTTCAAGTTTATTGGGTCATTATGAATTATGATCATATTATATATATGCATTAATAAGTCAACTTGTGCCTGTTTTTCTTTATCTTGTATATTTTTGTGGATCTTCCCTAGGCAAATTTATATAATCTGCTTCGATACTTTCTCTGCTCTCATGAAACTGTTTTATTTTTTTAAAGAAGCTTCTGAATTTTCTTATATAGGAGATGATAGTCTTTTTGGCCTCTTTAGATATTTGGCCGAATGTTATTTTCAAGGGGGTGTCGTTTCCTTCTTTGATCATCTTTTGTCATCTTTGGTATCTTCTCCAAATTAGAAGTTTACCAACGGTCTTTTTATTCCTGATCACTTCTCTCTAAAATAGAAATTAACAATAGGCTTTTTTCTCCAAATTTATATCTGTAATACGTTCATATGCAACCCTAGTCTGATTTCTTTTTCATTCCTGATATCTGTACTTAACTAAATTAATTATATGCTTCCTATGAAATTTATTTCCAGGAAAAAACTGTTGCCTCAATTTCACATATGCGCAAAGTCCACTGGTTTGAGAAATTTAATTGGTTCATTACCAGTGAGAACTATTTGGTTATCAGTGGACGTGATGCACAGCAAAATGAGCTGATAGTGAAGCGGTATATGTCAAAAGGAGACCTGTGAGTATTTCTTGTTATATTACACTCCTAAATTTCTACCTCCTTGATGCTAATGCTTAAATGTTAATGAAAAAATGTTGAGTAGTATTGAAAATAATATTAGCATGGTTCAGATTCTATTTTCTTTTAAATGACTAACATTTAACTGTTGACATGTCTCAATATTATTTGAAGACTATGTTAAATTGTATGTCGTTTGAAAACGAAAATATGTTTAACCAAAATTTGCTATATCCTTGATTCAAAACATTTGAGTATTTCAAAAAGGTCTGAGGTCACGGTGAATTTGCAAACAATGAAGAAAATCACAGAAAACCGAATACCATTGGAAATTAGAGATTTCCTAGTTGGAAATTTGTTGCTACCCTGTGAAGTGAGGTGGGGGAGTTAGGTATTATGGGACTCAATATTAACCCTAGCAGGTGGTTATGGTGGTTTCCCCCAGTTCCAACATAGCTAATGCTACGATTCAATTGTAAATTGTGGGACTTGAATCCGCATTGAAAGTATGGGTTTGTAGTGTGTCGGATCATAGGATGTGGGGACCATGGCATTGCAAATTAAGGTTCTTGGAAATTGTTCTCGTGACGTGAGTGCATTGCTTTTCTTTGTTTGGTAACTGACATCTGAGGTTGGTTTATATCGAAAAAATTTGTGGTTGAAGAGATAATCCTCTTGTATTATCTTCATCTTAATCATCTTTCTTAATCGTCAAGCTATTAGCAACTTGTATTTCTTTCAAAATCATTTATTGTCTTGCATTTTCTTTGTTGATCTTTGAAACCTCGATGCTAGAAAAAAAAAACCATGTACTTCGATGCACTTTCATAGTTATTTGGTTCTACCCATCTATCTTCAACTTCGTCTTCTTTTCTCATTGCATCATCAACTTGTATTCTTTTGAAAAGTCATGGACTTCGATGCACTTTCATAGTTATTTGGTTCTACCCATCTATCTTGAACTTGATCTTTTCTCATTGCATCATCAACTTGTATTCTTTTGAAAAGCATTCCTTGTCTTGCGGTTCTCATTCCCCCCCCGACCCTCAGATAGAAAAAAACTATGGACTTTGATGCACTTTCTTATTTAATTTGTTCTACTCATATCTCTTCATCAATTTGGTGATTTGGTTTTAAGACTTCTCAGAAGACTGGAATCTTGTAAATTTTATTTTCAATTAAAATTAATTTTACCATGTCATTTTCGAAATAAAGCACCTGGAACATCTGTCATTGTTCTTCAGAAATAAAAATTCACTTTAAAATTTTAAACTTTTTTCTGTTTTGAAGTATATCTCTGATTCTCTAATTTCATTGATTTATTCATATAATAGGTATGTACATGCCGATCTGCATGGAGCTTCTAGTACTGTTATCAAGAATCACAAACCTATTCAACCAGTTCCACCACTGACCCTAAACCAAGCTGGATGTTTCACAGTATGCTTAAGACCTGCCTTTACTTTGTTATCTAAATTTACTTTTTTGATTATGAAATAAACCAAACGTTAACTTTACCACTTCCACATCATTTTGGAATTAGGTCTGCCATAGCCAGGCATGGGATTCAAAAATTGTTACTAGTGCCTGGTGGGTTTATCCTCATCAGGTTAGTAAAACAGCTCCTACAGGTGAATATCTCACAGTAGGGAGTTTCATGATCCGGGGAAAGAAAAATTTTCTTCCACCACACCCTCTTATCATGGGTTTTGGCCTACTATTTCGCCTGGATGAGAGTTCATTAGGATCACATTTAAATGAACGAAGAGTGAGAGGAGAGGAGGAAGCAACAGATGATTTTGAAAATGCTAATCTGGAAGACAAATCTGATTCAGAATCTGAGAACGATGATATAAAATCTGTCATTGACTCCGAAATGAATGGTAAATTATCTGCAGATTCACACAAGCCCCTATCAGAAGACTTTTCCAAAGATTCATCTCAGACTGGTTTAGCTACTATCAGTTCCAAAAAGGAAATTTCACGGGATTTTCCTGTGAAAGAGACAAGTACATCAAATATGGTTAATAGGGAGATATCATCAGACATTAGCAGAGATGGCTTAGTTGCTGTCCCCCCTCAACTTGAGGAACTTATTGACCAAGCTCTGGAACTTGGATCTGTTGCTAAACCAAGTAAGCTTTATGGAACTGAGAACTCTCAGATTGATTTAGGCGGTGACAAACATTTGGAACAAAGCAAAGCAGCAATTAGGGATAAACCTTACATTTCAAAAGCTGAGAGACGAAAGCTTAAAAAAGAACAGAAACATGAAGATACAGATTCAAATGTTGAACATGGTAAGGATGAACCGAAACTGAAAGATATTTCTGCAAATCTACCTGCAAAGGAAGAGCAAAATGTGAAAAAAGGTGGTGGTCAAAAAATCAGCCGTGGGCAGAAGGGTAAACTGAAAAAGATAAAGGAGAAATATGCTGGACAGGATGAGGACGAACGGAACATCCGAATGGCATTGTTGGCTGTGAGTTCAGTAGCTTACATGTCCTTTCATTTCCATCCACAGAATAATTTATGTTTTAGCCTTATGCACCACCTGTTTTATATTTACTAAATTGAAGGCACCTTGTCTGGACTTCATACCACATACCTGCTAAGATGAGTCCAAAAGATGTTAAATTTAATTAATGCTGTAATTCCTAAAACATCTTTTAAATAAATCAGTGTAGGAGAACATGAGATCACATAATGGAAATTTTCAAGAACATATTACTGTCTGCCATGTAATTCTTGCATATTTCCTCTGATTTCCCTGGGTCCACCTATAACTCTCAACCTGTTTTTCTGGTATTTGTAGTCTTCTGGAAAATCAATCAAGAAGGAAGACACGTCGTCTGAAAATGCTGCATTAGACAAAGGGAAAAAATCTGGCAACGGTAAGCCTTCTAGATAGTTTCATAACGAGTGCTACTGCGATTGAGCTAACCAACAAGCTTGGTCTCAGCTTGATTACAATTCGACTGCCTTAAAATTTTGCATGTAATTATGGGAATCAATTTGTTTGTTTTGAGTTTGGCTAAAATAGATAATAGAACCATTCTGATTGGTTTGGCTCAAATAATTTAGATTTGTGAGCCATTTTGAGTTGAGCTGGACCAAGCATTTCATTAATAGATTCATGAACATGCATATTGTATTTTATATAAAGTTAATTATGGTAATATATTTAGTTTGTATAATGTTTTCATTTTTTTTCATTTTACGTCTTGATAGACTTGTTTTATGAACTAAACAAGTCGACTGTGTCACAAGTCAAGCTTCCAGGAAATTCTCTACCAAGTTTCACTGTTTGGTTCTTGTACAGTCTTTGGATCTCTTTAAAGGATTGAATAGTGACCCTGCTTGGTTCATTGCCCATTGGTGTACTTGTTTTTGTAATTCATTGTCCTTGTATCTATTACCTAATTATGAGATCTAAATTTAGCTGTAAATTAGACACATGTTTATATGGCAGTTATCGCAGTATTTAATGTGTTTTATTTTCTGTTGTATTGTAATATGATATTGTAGCAGGTCCTATTGATGCACCAAAAATATGTTACAAGTGTAAGAAGCCAGGTCACTTGTCTCGGGATTGTAAGGAAAAATCAGATGATGTGGTGCATAGGAATGCAATTGGTGAAGCTGAAGAAAATCCCAAAATGACTGATATTGAAACTTCCCAAGCAGACAGGGTGACAATGGAAGAAGATGATATTCATGAAATAGGAGAAGAAGAAAAAGAAAAATTAAATGACGTGGATTACTTGACTGGGAATCCACTTCCTAATGACATTCTCCTGTATGCTGTTCCTGTTTGTGCTCCTTACAGTGCACTTCAGTCTTACAAATATCGGGTGAAGATAATTCCTGGACCAGCGAAGAAAGGGAAAGGTTATTATTATTATTATTATTATTATTTATTTTTACTGTATATATATATATATATATATATATATATATATATTGTTTTTGCTATCTTGTATCTTGGACTAGTAGTACCTTGTAGAAGTAAGTCTTAGAAAAATACTTTTTAGCTCGAATATTTGTTCTTTCATAATTGGCGACTAGTATCTTTATATGGTTCTGTAACTTGCATTTGTTGTATGTGTATTATTTCTTTCCTGGCTATGGTAATCTATGTTTTTTTGAGTAATCGATATTTGTTTCAAGATGTTGCCATAATTATTTTATTTTTCCATTGTTTGTACAGCTGCAAAAACTGCAATGAACTTGTTCAGCCACATGTCAGAAGCAACTACCCGGGAGAAGGAGTTGATGAAGGCCTGTACAGATCCTGAGCTAGTTGCTGCAATTATTGGTAATGTGAAAATATCAGCAGCCGGCCTTGCTCAATTGAAGCAAAAGCAAAAGAAAGGCAAGAAGAGCAGCAAACAAGCTAGTTAGCCAACACATGACAGTTTGAAGATAACTGCACCTCTGTAACTCTTATTCTATTTATGTTCTCTATTATTCCTTGGAAAGTGGATCCTAAATCCCCAACCCCGTGTAGGATTTACACAGCTGAAGTTTTGTTTTGCTTCTGTTTCTTTTCTTTAGCTTGAGTTTAGAAATTTGTATATTGTATATCCTTCCTAAGTTCCAACACTACAGAAGTTTTCTTCCCTTCGGTTTTATATCCTTTTAGGTTTTCTGCCTTACAGTCACAGACCACTACTGTCTCTGGATTTTGTTGAGAAGATATATTTAAACAGTGGTTCCAACACTACTGTCTAGCCATGTATTCTCCTATATTGTAAATCTGGTTTTCATCATTGAACGAGAATGTTTTTATTTAACAATCTTCAAAATGAGTGATCTTTAGAAAATATTCTTAAATGAAAAACATTCGTATGTTTTATTAATCTGCAAGTCTAATTGTATTGTAATCTGTATAAAAATTAGTTAAATTTTATTTCTTTCAAATGATTTTTTATTTTATTGTAATTTCAAATAAGTTTGATTAGTTAACTATATCAAATTAGTCTTTTATTTTTTATCGAATACTTGAAATATTTTAATTGTTTAAATTTATTCTTATTTTTAAATTGAACTTAATCATTTAAAAAATTTAATAATGAAAAATAACTTGGAATGTACATTCCGGATGTATCGGCAGTCTATGTAGTAAATTAAATATCTCGTTTTCAAAATTGAGGAAATTTGACAACTTTAAATTTTCTGTTATACTTACAAAAATATGTGTATATGCATTTGTTTTAGATTATTATTTTTTTATTGAAATTAAATAACAAAAAACATGTTATTTTTAAAGAAAATAATTGCAATTAGTAAAAAATTAGAGAGTGATTTAGTTGAATACAGATTTGAATAATTTTTTTAGGTGAAAAGAATAAAACAGTTATTTTATCAGAATATGTTTTCCTTCCGCCGATAAAAAAGAAATCAGAATATTTTTAGGAAATGAGATTTGTAGTGGGACAGTTCTCTTTATTATTCTAATTATTGTATATTAAAACTTCAAATTAGTATTTTCAACTTAAGTTAACCAAAAAATTAAATTTTACCCAAACAAGAAGTTTCTCCTGATAAAATTCTAATCTCATATCTTTTAAATTTTATCAATTTTTTTACTAAATATGTCAAAAAATAAGAAAAATTATTTTATGCAACTAAAGTACTGTAAAATTCCATATTTGGATAAAAAAAATATTTGCAAAATTGAAGGAAATTTACAGAAGGACCAAATTTACTTAGTTATAACAGTGGAGAAACTTAATTTTTACTAAGATCTAACAATTAAATTATAAATATAAAAAATATTATAAAATATGAAAGTAACTTAAAACTTTACAAAAGATGTGACAATTTTTTGGAAAGTTTACTCAATTCCATTAAAATATAATTAATATGATTTAGAAAATATAAACTTGCTCATTAATCATTTCTGTCCACCTCCTCTTAAATATTTATATATTTGCACTTTTAATATATAAATAGTTAAAGATTTCATAAGATTTGCACTATTACATATTTTAATATATTTGCACCATTAAAGATGTTATAGTTAAATGGTTAACTATAACAGGAGTAATCAAATAAGAAATTTTATATATGTTCAAAGATTTATCTAAATTGTTATTTGTTTACCATAATAAAGTATAATAGTTTTGATGAAACGGTGTCGGCTTCTACTTTTTACAAATACAATTTGTAAATATTCAAAAATAAAAGAAGCTTAATTATAATTTTGTCTTGAGTGGTTTCGGGTCATGAGTTTATAATTTATAATATAGGATAAATAATATTTTTACTTACTATTTCAATAACCTTTCAAATGTGATATGATAATTTAGTAGTCAATTATCTATAACATATTAGAGTATTTCCGATAGAGTCCTTAACGAGTTGTTTATCAAAAAAAGAGTTGTCCAAAAATTGTAGTAAAACGTGACAAGAATTTAAACAGGAAATTATATTTAGCAAGAAAAATAAGAATAAAAAATTAAAAATAATAATAATTAAATTACTTTTAAGCTGTAAAAAAGTAAAATATAAATACGAAATTATAAAAGTGTGAGTTCTTACTAAGCAAAACTTCTATAAACTACTTAAAAATGATGTGATATAGCAGTTGAAGTAAAATAAGAACTCTAATGTGTTGCTTATAAGAAGCAACACGAGATACTCTTGGTTTGTAGCAGTTGGCAATGGTGAATTTATCAGAGACAACTATGTAAATCTTGTTTTTGAACTGCTTCCACTATTGTCAATCTAATCAAAGATAACATCGACAATACCTCGAAATAATTTAGAGAGAAAATGAAGAGTTCTACAACAGCCTATTCTACAAAAATGAGTTGCTACAAAACCGTTCTTTACATTAGGTTCGTCTTTCTACATCAATATTCAGACCAAGGTGTCAAAAAGAGAAAAACAAAAGGGATGGAAAAGAGGTGTCTCAGTTCTCAATCATGACTCTTCAGCCAGGGGTACCTCAGTCAGATTCACTCCCTCTGGAGGCAAGTCTGAAGAAAGTGGTCCTAAGATTCCCTCACCGCTGAGACTTAATCCACTCTGTAAACAAAAAGGATAGGTATGAAATAGGTTCACCGAATGAACAAACAGTGCATCTCTATAAGTATGCATGAATGCTATAAGGTGATCAAACAAATATATCCAACCCAAAGATGAAACTTGTAATAGTTGGAAGCAAGAATATATTCATATATCTATAGTCAGTAAAATGAGAGTCATTCAGGAGTCCAAACTCCAAAATCAATACTACTGGTATCCTAACTAAGATCATCAGAATTGAAATGCATATAAAACTTTCGTATTTCATCCACTAAAAAGGTCCACCAAAACACCATTTAAATAGTCATTTCAGAATCTATAATGCTTATAGTCAGCAGAAGCATGTGACTTTACTTTTTTTAACAAAAGTGAAAATGCTAATTCATCACTAGACCTACTGCAATCTAACTTAGGTTAGAACTCCGTTCAGTATCAATCATTGAGATGAGATTTTGAACAAATAATTAACAAATAAATACCTCTGGCTGGAACCTGAGCATATCAGCACGAGCCATAGCTTCTGCTTGTGCGATTCTCTGTCTGAATGTCTGAGCCATCTCCTCCGCCTGTAAAAAACAAATTTAGAATTATAAGGGTGCGTTTTTTCAAATGTAATAATGCTAATGAGAAGGTTTGATTAGATTTGTCACAGAAAGGAAGAGATAGGAAGAAGTTATAACATAATCAAAGGAACCCGGTATTTTGGCTGTTCTAGGATATCATTCAAGAGAGAGAGAAGCAGGAAGTGGAAAACTTGAAATAAACCATGACAAGTGAAGCTACTTTGAGTGCTACAATTATAATTTATTTTATACGAGTAGCTTTGGTAAAAATCTTGATTTACTTCTTTTGAGTTATACCTTCGCAAAGACAAGCTTTGGGTTGCGAATCATGTCACCAGGTGAGGGTTCCAACTTCTTTGTGGAAAGACTTACACGTCCTCTCTCCCTATCATGACTTAAGATCATCACCTAACCAAACAGCAAATGAGATTTAACAGCTGTGATTCCAAGCAAATACAGTGTAGCTTATCATAGGTTTACCTTCAGAATATCACCAGGTTGAAGAACAGTCGCAATATCAGTTATACGGTCATGACTGATCTGACTGACATGAAGGAGGCCACTGATTCCACCAATGTCAACGAAGGCACCGTATGGCTTTATGCTTTGAACAGAGCCAATGACTACTGATCCAATTCCTAACTGCCCTTGGCTCTCAGCCACAGCTTTGCGGTGACTGAGGACAAGTCTAGACTGTTCCTCATCCACCTCCACAAACTTAAAAGAAATCTCCTGCTCAAGAAGCTCTTCTCCAGTTGATTTCTAAGCAGAAAAGAGGCAAAATGGAAATTGCTTGAGTGTGCAGCTGAAATTGTAATTTTTAAAATGAGACAGAAGAATGAACATGACATAAAACTTTCTATTTACTCAAAATAATCTACATTAATTTATTGAAGGATACAAGTACTGTTAGTAAAATTGCATCAAACAATTTCAATATTGATGTTAGTGGAAGTTGGATATTTACAAGTTTAGTTGTGATCAATACTTGTCAAAGAACTATTATGGCTTTGTCATCTCCATATCATTTAGGAATATAAATGAGTTGAGTTATTTGTGAATTATTCAAACTCCACCCATTAAGTGTTTGATGAAGCGCATAACAAGCAAAACAAGCTCAAGCTTTTGACTTTAGACTTGGATAGGTCAAGCTTTGTACCTTGTAATAATTTGGCATGACATAAAGGCTCAAGAATACCTTGTACATGTTTACGTAAATAAAATGTGATTGATCTAAAAGAATTATTATATATAACTTCTATGTTCAGATACTCTCTTTCACGTCTTCTATTTCTTTTTGTAAAGAAAATGTCTATTAAAAACAATACTGATAAACTTAAGAAAATCATTAAGAATATATTTGAAAAAGAAAAGTTATAAATGAGTTAAACAAGTCAAACTCAAGCTTTATACTTCCTAACAAGCCAAGCCAAAGTTTTAACTCTGAGCCAAGCTTGAGCACCATACTTTTATGCAAGCCAAGCGAGCCTGAGTTTCAAGTGTTCAGTGCAGTTCAACTCATTTATACTATTGTTAATATGCTTTTCAGATTTACATCTTTTGAAACACCCACAATTAAGTTAACCTTATCCGATTCTTGTTCCCACCAATGCCCTTATTATACTTTCATTAATGCCAATATGTTGAGCTCTTGCTACAAGTTGAATCTAATTCATGCAAGTCCATGAATGTCAAAGAAGCTTACCGCAGATATCTGTGAAAATGGAACAAACCCCTTGAGGCCTTCCACTTGAGCCACCAGACCGCCTTTGTTTGCACTGACAACCTGACAGCCATACAACATACATAGGTAAGAAGATGGAGATCGATAGGGAAATGAAACAGTTATGCAATCCACGATCAAATAAACAAATTTGCAAAGGTAACAGAATCAACTTTTCTTATGCTTTACTCAATAACTTTTACTTGAAAGATTGCCACAAATTGATGTCATAACAAATAACACTTGAAAAAAACAGATAAGCCAAATCCTAACCGTATTAAGTTTCTCAGTTAGCAAAACCCACCTTACCCTTGACAACAGCATCTTCAGCCTGCAGTTGTCTACAGCGTTCCCATGCAAGGTCATATTGGACAGACCTCAAACTCAAGATCAATGTATCATCCGTTCCATTCTCACCAATGATCATAAATTCCTCCCTCAACCCAGGAACTATACCTGCTTCTTCAACTTTCTTAATTTTTTGAATGCAAGCCTCTTGCAGGGGCAAGTAGGCTGTGGACTTTGCAGTAATGTCAACATAAGCTCCACCCGCATCTGTCGCAAAAACAGTGCCCTTAACCTGAAAAAACAAACAGCAACCATCACTAGTTCATTTCGAAAACCCCCAAAACGCAAGGGTAAACTAAAATGTACTTCTTTGTAAACACTTATTAAAGAAAACATGTGAGGCAAAAAACATGTAAAATGTACTAGGCCCTATTAAGATAAACTTCCTTGTAAACACTAGTTAAAGAAGAAAATATGTAAGGCAAAAAGAATTTGAGTTTCTCCTGTAAGGTACAATCAACTTACGCACTTAACTTTTATTAAAAACTCTCTCATTTATTTTCTACGAACTCGGTTCATTTTACCAGTTATGTTCTCTCTTGCATGTATAAAAACGTGTATCCAATCATCTCTTACGAAGAAGTTTATCCACGTAGGACTTAAGTATAATTCAGGCTACAATTACAAGCCCCTCCCAAGGATCCAAAATTCAGTCCTCAACCCTACTAGATATTTAGGTTATCTACCAATTGCGCCACATAAGCTGCATTTTCTATAACATCAAGAATTACTAGATAACCTAAATTGGTCACATCAGCTGCATTTGTCCATAATTCTCTACAACACATGGACAGAGACAAAACAGAAACTACAGCCAGAATTTAAAACCTCTCCCCTTTTCATTTTCTTCACACACCAAGAATTAGCAAATGCCGCAAATAGTATAAAATAGGTAAACACGAAAACACTCTCAACCACACACAACTTCAAAACCATTTTTGGACAGTAAAGGGAAAAAGGAACGTGCCTTAGCGCCAACTTCGGATTCGTAGTCATACTTGTCGAGAGCGTCGGTGAATTGCTGGAGAGTGAAGGAGACGCCTTCGGTGGGAGCACTGCGGCACCTCTCGTACGCTTCTTCGAAAAGCTTTTTCAGTCTCACTCTCTCTTTCCTCTGCGCGTTCTCTACAGCCACTGAACACACCACCGGAGCCATACGACGCCGTTGCTGCTTCGGCGGCGGCCTCCATCCCCACCGCAACTGCGACGCCATCATCGCCATCGGCATGGCACCTTTGTATAGTGCAGTCTTGGTGTTTGATAGATAAGGCGTGAATTGAATTATCGAAATGAAAATAAATTAAGTTATTGTTTCACTTTTTTACTTTTTTATGACGCAGCAACTTACAACTTCAAAGATCGAATTTATAAGTTATAACTTTTAAACAAATCTCATTTCAAACACCCTTTGCTTCCTCTGTAATACAACAACGTAGCCACATAAGTTTCAATTTAATTATAGCGACATTAAAAATAGGAAACGAGTAAATAACGAAAAGTAAAATGTTATTTTTTTAATATAGTAATAAATATATGGTTTAATAAAGTTTTAAGTTGTAGTGTTTTATTGGATCTTCAAAAATTTAAAATTCTTCAATATAGAATTTTATTAAGTATTAATTGGACAATGAAAGTATTATTTTGTCTTATCGTCTTGTGTTTTCAATTTTACTTTTAAGTTGAGATGAAGACATCTTAATTCAAATAATTTGAACTAACATGCTCCAGCCACAGCTTATTTTAAGTTAAATGTCCATAACAAAATTATTTACAATGAGCATTTTTAACTGTTGAGGTGAAATATATAACACTAAATGATCTAATAGTGATTAAATAATCTAAAAACTTAATTAATATTTGATTGAGTCATTCTTCTACGCAACATAATTTTTTATACTTCTTTTATGGATAAGGACAAATTAATCACTACCTATGTTTTGTATGTTTCTTAATTTTATCCTTATTCATTATCTATCTGCTAATAATATTTAATTTGAGAATATATAAAATAAAATCTAACTATTTTAGTGTGAGCCCTCTAAATTTATGTGTCACTAGAATGTGAAGTTAAATATAAAAAAGAATTTATTCAAATAAATATTTTGTTATGAATTAAAGTTTCAAATGACTTAATCGTAACCTTTTTTTTATTAATATAACACGAAGTAATATTTCAAAACTAGAATTACATAATCTGATATTAGTAGTAATTTGTATAATATATTGAAGTGTTTTTCTAATTTCTTAATCTTTGGATACATAAAGTAAGGTTGATTTTGTATTTATTTTATGAACAATATGCATCTCTTTTAGTCAAATAGAACTAATAAATTGTATTAAAGTGAAGCATACTTTCAAAATCCGCAGTAGCACATCGGGTTAATCTCACTTCAAACAAATGAAATGAAATCCGGGTTCAAGCCCCGGCTGTGGAATTTTTATTTTCGTAAAGAGTTATTCCTGCTTGAAAAGCGAAGGTAGTTCTTGGGACCTTCACATTCACAAGAGATCAATGGATAAGGTAGTTGTTATGGAGTCATGAAAGAGCCGATTGTCTGATGTGCTCGTCAGGTAGGAAGGAGATGACCATCGTGCTGATTCGGGGAAAAGACTGAAAAGAAGCTCTCTCGAATGAAGACCGTGCTCCCTTCTTTATAGGGAGGAGATCTTTTCAATTAATATATAATACCAAAAATTATACTATTTAAAATCATTAAAAGCTAAATTCCAACTTGGTATAATGTTATAATTTAACACCAACGTATACAAGATAATAATTTATGATAATTTAACATTAAAATACAATAACATATTAGATCCACTTTTAAATTTCTATAGTTGTAATATGTAGAAGATAAAACATCATCAGTTAAACTTTTCAGCTTCCTCTTCAATTTATTTGACAGGTTAAAGTAACCTAGTCAAATAAACTATTTTTCAGCTTACATTTAGCTTTACTTTCTTTTTTTTAAGTTTAAACAAAAATTTTAAAAAAATATAATAAGCTATTTTTCAGTTTCTTAAAAACCTTGCACATTAAAAATATTATCTTATCAAACACATAAAATTAATTAATCTAAATTTCATCAACCAACGTATATAATCTAAATAAAAAGGAATGCTTAACTATGTCAGTGAAGACCTGACCTATTATATTTTGCTGAATTAATATTTAATTATAATAATTGAACTATTTTTAAGTTGTTATAAGGGAAAGTGTAAACAAAAATTTATAAAACTGTGAAATATTTAAAAGACTTATCCATTGAAATAAAATTTGTAAATTTTTTGTACACTATGTTGCTTAAAATGAAGTGGTATACTAAATCGCATTTAAAGTGAAATATCAACTTCAGGTGCACTTAGATAAAATATCATGATTTTCATTCAATTTCTCGTCTTTTAGTTTTTTTCATAGTTTCATTCACTTATTTTTCTCGTTTTCTTTCTTATTAAGTAGATATTTAACATAATTTTGTTTACGAATTCAAGATCTGAGTTTAAATACTGAGATAACAAAATTAAACAATATATAATAAAAGAGTTCTCTTAAAAGATAATTATTTAATTTAATTTTTTATGGGGACTATATTTATTTTGTGTTTTTTTTTTAAATTTAATTTCCTCCGAAAAGTTTATGAATTATTAATATAAAAAGTTTAATATTAATTGAACAACAGTATCAACCAAATAAACCTAAAAACAGCATCTATTTACATATCTGGTTTTCATCGTGGATTGAGTGTTTCATTGTGTGGTTTGCTGATGGTTTCTGGATGCAAATGGTACAAACATGTCCTCAGTTACTGAAACATACTGCAAAGCTGTCACTTTTTTATTGGTTGCTATAATAATACATAAGCACTCCAAATGTTTTTGTCTGAACCATTAGTGTCTTTTCTCATGTTCCTTCAGCTTCCAAAAGGATGCAACATGAGGGTCCTGAGACAGATTAAAGCAATATTATTCCATGCTCATTCAACATGTTTCAACAATGATAATTTAATAGTCTTGTATTGTGGTTCTAAAGTTCGACCATTTCAATTGTTCACAGATTCAGATGTTTATTATTATGATTCTCTTCAAGTGTTATGTTTCTCTAAATGTAATCAAAGTAGAAAGCACTCAGGGGGTAATCCTGTTAAATGAGTTCAATTTTAACGACCAAACAAACACAATACACACAAGAGGATATCAATTTTATGCTGCACTCATCATATTAGAAAATGCAGATACGTTCTAAAGTAGGTTTTAGGTTTACCCCTATAAAAAACATTTGGTTGAAAAGAGTCTATTCAACCAATTCCTATTCTTAAATGAACCTTTTATTAACTGAGATTATAATTTAGTAAAATCAGTATAATAAGGTTAATAGGAACTCCCTATAATATGTATCAATGAAGGAAAGTTTTTTTATGATTTTATTTTCCTTTTAGGAAAAAGGTCTGCGGCTTATGGAGAGGTTAAATTTATCTAAGCACCATCCAATGGCCTTACAGGCACACCAGACAAAGACAAATGTTTACAACCTCTGGATAACCACGTGAGTATTTCAATTCACAACAACGTCAGAAAAACACAAAGCCACGTATTATACAGGTGTCCATCATCCTATCATCTACATGCAGCGTGGAAGGAAAATCAATAGCGACGTTTATATCATAGTCCACTTTCATTATATTATTATGACCTGCCTAAAATTTCATAGAATATTAATTAAAAAATTTATTATTTTTTAAATAAATTATATCTTCGTATAGCAGTTCATACGAAATTGTATTTTCCAGCACCTCAACTCTGAGAGCATTTGGGAGTTTGAAGTAAACGTGTAGAGAGGAAAAAAAATCAAATAGGCTGAAACGTGCACTCTACTCAACTATCTCATCCCATTAAACAAAACTCTGTTGAATGCAACAATAAAGAAAATAACTAGTTTTGTCGATGCATTCACCTACAACATTGCTGAGAAGTCTAAATCATCTCTTACATACAGATCCAAACAATGATCTGAAATCAAATCCTCCACTGTTCCCGCCAAAATTAGCTAGCTACGTGATTCTCAACATCCACCAAAATAACCGAGATAAATCCCCTAATTTAAATAGTTCTAACCTCCCAACAATTATCCTTTTCTATCACTACAAAACTGTTGACTGATTGGCTCTAAACCTAAAACAGCCTACAAACACGAATCAATCTTTTCATGAAAGGAATGATTGTGAATGGTGAAAATCATATTTACATTCAGTTTCCCTCTAGCAAGCTCCTCAACCTGTTCCGGGCCTCTTCAGACAGAGAGCAAGATCTGAATCTTCGCCTCTGGGGTAGACAGGATTCAACAATCTGCACAGGGGACAAGCAGATAACAATTGCAGTAAGATTATCTGAAGAGTGTAGGCGCAAAGCTTCCTTAACTAGCTCTCTGGCACATTGTTCAGGATCGTCATGCCTTCTTAATCCACGCCGCACCAGACTAACAGCATCCTGGCTTGACATTACATCCCAAATACCATCACAACCAATGATCAAGAACTCATCCTCCTCTGTCAATGCCACCACCTGAACATCCGGGTCGGCAATGAGAGGCGACACAGAACCAAGTGCATTTTTCAATTCCCAATCCCCAAGAGCACGAGTCAAAGAAAGATAACCATTGAGATACCCATCATCAATATAACCACCCATTTCCTCCACTCTTCTGCGTTCCGGTAAATAACTTGGTCTGTGATCTTGGGACATATCAACAGCAATGCCTCGCTTGCAAAGAACGGCTCTACAGTCCCCAGCATTAGCAACCATCAAATGCCTCCCGAGTACAAGAGCAGTCAACGCCGTTGTTCCACAGGAACTACTAACACTTTGTTCATCAGCCAAGGCAATGTCTGCTCCCAAAAACGCCTTTCGATGAGAATCTTCCAACCTCTTCAGAAAAAGTGCATCAGCATCATATGATTGCAGCATATGAGCATCCTCAAAAAATAATCTCATAGCATTGTTTTTAACAAAGGCAGCTGCATCTGGCCCTCCATGCCCATCAAAAACTGCATAAAACGCACTTGCCATAGGTTGCTCAAAGTTGAATCCAAGGTGCGCAGCTAGATCATCTATCTGAATGTGCTCATCATCCATAGACCCCCTGGGTCCAATATCAGCAAAACAGCCAGATCGCACATCTGGTGTAAACTTAGTAGCAGGAGCCTCTAAACTTGGATCTCCAATCATCTCAGGGAAACTCACAGCCTAAATAACACAGAAGACATTAGTCAGCACAAAAAATGCAATTCATTTAGACTAGGGGGTAATTTTGAAACAAAGATATACATACAAATCACAAGCTTTGCTACGCTTCTTATACTAATAAATCCTATCATAATTGAACCAATTGAAATGTAAAATAACATTAACACCAGTTGCATCACCTGATTTCACCGAGGGGAAAAATGTTTAAAACGCAATAAACAAAGTATGTTTTCTTATTACTCTTTACCAAAGGTGCAGGGAAAACAAATTATAGAAAAACTCAATTCAAAATCCTCTAAAAAATTGTACTGCTTCTGAAACCCCCACAACAATCCACACGAAAATTATATTCCCCCCGCCCCCCAAATCTGACAAGCAACATAACAAGAAAGAACACGTTAAACACATAAATTCACACCGACTGATGCATAAAAAAGAAAATTTAAAATCAACCGATTCAACTTCCAAGAGAAAACCGACACCACAACAAAATGAAACACCAATTTTTACACGAACAATAACAAAACCAAATCCCAAGAAGGAATCTCAGAAAACAGGAGAAAAAATATCCAAACACCGAAACAATAAAAAGAAAACAATCCAAAAATCCAGGAAAAAAGGGAACCCAGAAGTACCCACCGATTCAAAACGAGTCGTTTCCGTAGAAACAGATTCAGCGGCAATCCTCACGTGACCGAAGATGGGAACAACGTTGGAGGTGGGCGAAACATCAACCTTAACGCCGTGTTCTTGCGCCACGCAAAGGTGGTACTTCACGTCCAGCATCGGAATTCTCTTCTGGCAGATGATTTCCGTTTCTACGACCATGTTCTGGCTCACGATGATCGCCAAGACGCCGCGTTTAGCTCGTCTCTTCCAAAACCACTGCAACGGATCACTAGGGCTACGGTTTAGGGATTGCGAAAGCGTTTCCAATTAGGGTTTCCTTGTTTTCTGAGAGCTCTCAACAACAGAATTTCCCGTTTGATTTCGTGCGTTTTTATTTATTTTCTCTGGCCTCAAATTAATTAGCGGGAGTACTTATATACAACGCGCTATAACGAAATTTCACTTCACTGTACGTCGTAAATTACAATAATACCCTTGGTATTGTATAGATTGAAAAGATATTTTGCGTCCAATAAGCGAAAACGTTAAAATTGTGAAACGAGTGGTGGCGTGGGTTCTCCACGCTTCCGTCTGAAATGACGACAATAATCCTACGCGCTATTTAATTTGGTTACTAATTAATACATAATTTAAGTAAAGTTATTTTCTTTTACGTCAAATAATTTTGTATCCGTCATGAATATTTAATTTCTTTATGTATATGGATTTGTGGCAAATAATGATAATGATTTGTGTAAAATATATATGCCGCACACAATATTCCTTTAGTGGGGACTTAGTGTCCACGATTATCATCTACTAAACCAATATTATATTAGAAAAATCTAAATTTAAAAGTATCATTTAATCTTTAAGAAATTGTTTTAGATTTAAAAATATTGTTTTTCATATAGAGATTTGTTTTCTGTTTTGAAGATTAAAAGGGTAAAATCTCTGTGGTTGAAGTGATGGATTAAAGATAATCTGGAAGAAGATTATTATAGTGGAAATATGCTTAGTTAAGATATTTAAAATAAAAAAAATTTCGTTTAATGAATCTTTCTACAGATACGATGGTCATATAAATTTCTAATGGATTATTAAATCAGTATTTTAATTTTGTTTTTATTATTTAATTCGACTTTGAGAATAATATTTAAAGTAAGACAACTTTGTCGTATAAAGATTGTGTAAACCTTGAGTTTAATTCATTTTATGACAATGGAATCTTTCGAGAGAAACAATAGATATTAAAAATTTTAAAGGTTTTTCTGTATAAAAATAAAATAAAATTTCGACCACACGTAAAAGAATAAAAAGACATGACATGTTTTACACATGGATATGAAGTAAACAACCAAAAATTGTTACCAATTAAAGTCAAATATGTGTATATGGAAGAACATGCTCTCCATTTATTTCTTCACAAGATTCAATGAGTTAGGTTTATTGGGTTTAAATGAAATTCAATGAATGCGGTATCTTATTAATAGGTTACACCCACTCCCCAAAAAGTTTACAGTGAAAATTAATAACAAAAAGTATACAACTAATAAAAATAAATTAATTTTTAAGTTAATAATATTTGGTATAAATAAGGAAACTTTTGATTTAATAATCATGTTAATCACAGCAACATCATCAAATCAATAGTAAAAATTAACCGCAAAGAATAAAAAATATTAAATTTATTAAGTACTCAATAAAATATAGACATTATCAAGTATTTGTTAAAAGTTTTAAAATTTATTATGGATTTAAAATATAATTGAGCTTAAATTATATAAATAAAACACATATATTTTTTTAAAGAAGTAAATCGTTATGTAATTATATTTTTTAAGATAATTAAATTTTATAATATTTTTATTTATATTTTAAAAGTTGCATACATTTGTTTTTAACAAATTATTTTATTTACCCCGGTTGATCTAATAAATATTAATCAAATGTATATTTATCACATTGATTTTATATTTATCACATCTAATTAAATAGTTATCACATTGATTTTGTATATTTTTTATTGTGTACAATTACGAGTAATAATACGTAAAATAATTCATGAATAATGAAAAAAAAACTATTAAAATAGAAAGAATAATGATAAAGAAAACTAAATTACAAATACCTTATATCTTATATTCTAAAAAATTATAAAAAAAATATTCTTGCTCTTAATAACATTGATCAAATTAGTTTACAAGCTAATTAATTAAATGAACTAATTGTTAGTTTATTGGTCTTATCCAACACATTTTATATATAACTTACTCTTAACTAAAAGACACAATTAAATAAATGTTTTTTTAAACTAATTTTATCTTATTTAAGGATTCAATATTTTATCCTATTTGTGATATTAAGTATTGGAGTTTGAAAATGAAGAAAAAAAAAATGTTTTGATTTAAAACAGATTGTTTACAGTTGGTAATGATAATAAGAAAGTGGTTGCAATTTGGTTTTACAGTTGAAGAGGAATGTCCAGAAAAGTTAATTGATGGGGGCATATTATGATTCAACAAGCCACACACTTTAAAATAAATACACATATTTTAATTATTAATTTTTTAGATGATTTTCTATTTTTTTATTTTTTTATTTTTAATAATTTAAAACCACTTAGAAAATACTACATTATGTTATAGAGAAAATAGTTAAAATTTAATAGTCAAAAAATATTTTTCTTTCAATAATTTAGACTATAGGAGTCGTTCATAGAATGTTTTTTTTTTTTATCAGCAAATCCATAAATTATATGGTTAACACAATAATGAAAATATCAACATTTGTTATTTGGTGGAAGATTAGTCTCGTTTAAATTAGTCCTAATACTTTTCTTTCTTTCTTTACACTGAACACCCTCACATATTTTTTTTTTTTTGAAAGTTTGTTTATACAATATTATAGGTATTGAAAATTTAATCGAATATGAATTTTATGTCAGGTGAAAAATAAATAAATAAATAAATAAATCAACAAATATAAAATAAAGAATCTACAAATTCATTATTTTTAAATTTGAATTAAAAACAATATTAATTCTTTATTTAAATTTGAGCTCGTGCCTCTCAATAAATTAGTGATGAGAGGAAACTTCAACTTAAAAGGTAATTAGGGAATACATGTATCGAAAAAGAATAATAAAAAAGAAAAAAATAAAAACTCCATAAAATATAAAATAATATCCATATATATCATATTCACTCAATTATGAAAGTATTGGACATGTGTATAACACAGACCTGTGTGTTATGGGTTCCATTTCAAGTATTATAGTATGGTATATCATAATATATGAAACTGGTAACGTAATAAATCTGATGCATTGCTTTCTATTAGAAAAACAAACCTTTCTGAGACATTAAATTATATTAACTTTTATGACGCGTGTACGAGACATTAGATATATCAAATTAGTCATGAATATGTTGATGGATTTATTTACTAATATAATATCACATATATTTTAAAAAAAAATCATACACAGCGACGATATATACGTGTAAGCTAGTTAAATTAAAAAATATAAAAAAAAGGAAATTGGAGTTACCTAAATTGCGGTTGGATTGATGTAATAGGGAAGCGAATGGATATAAAATAAGTTTGATGGGAGAGATGTGTGAAAGAAGCGCTTCATCTACGAGGTTGTTAGGTTTGGTGCCACGCTTCACCCTCACTCCCTCTACGCTTTTCTCTTCACACCTTTTAACCATGTTTTCCACACTGTTTTTTTCTTTTACGAGTATTTATTGAACTTTTGTTTCATTTATTCATCTCCTTTTTCACCACATGTATCAAGGGATAATAAAGAGATGATAATGGTTAACGGGCCACACTGTATGAACTGGCTATATATATATATATATATACTACAAATTTATCCTATCTCTAGTAGGGGTGACAATTAGGACCGGTCCGCAAGTCTACAGAAAAAATGCGGAGCGAGCTAGGGCAGTGAACCCGCAGGCCCAGTCCACATAGATCCGCGGCCTGCGCGGGCCAATCCGCATAAAATTAAAAAAATAAAAAACTTGCACTTGTGTATATTAATCACTTCTTTTATAGACTTTTGCATTAACGTTTCAAATTTTTGTATAACTGAAAAAGACAAGTATTATGTAATTTTTAATGTGCTAAAATTTAAAGGATACATTGTGTATGTCATAATATGAATATGATGAAAATGTTGAATTATCAATTTATCATTTAATTCTCCAAAGCCTTTACTTAAGTTTGTGAACTTCTTAAAATTTCTCAATTTTTAAACATTGAAAGTTTTATCATAAAAAAAAAAACTTAAAAAAAAAGTGGGCCAATTGGTATGTGGGGCGGATCAGTGTTTTCGACCTGTATAAAATATGCAGAGCGGAACGGACCAGCCCGAGTTGTGCGGACCTTATGCGGATCGAGCCTAAACCGGCCGGACTGACCCGCATTGCCACCAACAATCTCCCGTGAATGTGGGATGTCTAACAAATTTTAATTTATTTTTGTATAATTAGTTATATATAGATATAAGTATCACTTTAATTTCACCGTATAAAGATCATTTAAGCAAGATATTTCTCCTGGAACAAAAATAAATTTGAATAAACAGTCTTATTTTTGACATGATTTTTCATTTAAGCGACGTAGTCATTACTCAAGTGACAAGCAAACATCCTTTAAAGAAAAAATAATTTACCTTATCATGAATTTCGTTTAAACGATCAAATTGCATTTGAGCAAAAATCATTTTTAAGAATAGATACTTGTCTCACTTCCATATTCACTATTAAATTAAAATTTTAGGAGATTAAAAATTACATAAAATACCAAATAAAAAAATAACATATTTTACCGTACTAAAAGAAATCACTGCAATTTTTTTTATAAGTAGTTAATTTCACCAAAATTAAAAGAAGTTAATTTTACAAAAAATAAGTGTATTTAAATTTGACAGTTTTATAAACTGTTAATATGGTGTGGTATGACATTTGTCCCGTGGCATAAAAGATATAATTTAGGTGTAAAATGATGAATCTGAATGGTCAGTGTTAAGCTTTTGTGTTCGGGAACCATCGCACACATCTTTTATTAAATCCGCAAAACCAACAAATATGTTTTTCCACTTCTAATCCATGGTCGCCTATTGTATATACCAAACTCACTGCAAATAAAAACCTCTTCTTTTCTTTCATTCTACCAATTCGCACAAGGTTTTTCCTTTCTTGTCACTTTCCCACAATTGCTTAATGCAAAACATATCACTTCATTTCTATATTATCATTCATATCACAATTATTAATCACTGCTATTCTGCCTCTTATGCCATCTAAAACCCATATCTTCATTATATATATATATATATATATATATATATATATATATATATATATATATATATATATATATGTATGTATATGCAGCTTATGCAGTTCATAATTACCACAGAACAAAGATAATGTTCCCTCTGCAACTTCTGCAAACATCATCCTTAAGCTTTGATATTGACTAAACGGTGAGTCTCAGTTACTCTTTCTCTCTCTCTCTCGTTTCAAACAATATATAGTTAATGTAGTTAATGTAGTTAATATTTTGTTCTGATATTTTTATTGACTTTAATACTCATGTTTTAGTTTTTTTTAATAGACTTTATTATGTAAAATTATGTTACACGTAACTTCAAAGTCGTCATTGGTTAATGTATAAAACTATAATTATTTTAATTTAAATTACTATTATTTGTCCTAATTATATTAATTGTTTTAGCATTAGATTAACTATTGTTACTAAGGACCAAAAAGTAACGGTTAGAAAATGCACAAAAAGTTAAAATTAGCAATCCAATTCAGATATGGTAATAAGAAAGGAAATCATATTTGAATATTTGTTATTTTATAAAAGATTAAATATGCTTTTGTCTTAACTTTAGTGAAAATTAGAATCAGTCCCTTCTCGAAACTATTGTAGACCAATTTAGCTCCCAAACTTTAAAACTTTAAAAATGTATGATTTAATTCTTTTAACTAAATTTTGAGATTTTTTTTTTACTTTCTAAACATATCTCATGATAATATTTAAATTGTTTATCTCGTTTTACACATTTTCATTTCAATATTAAGTCAAATAATAACCTAAAATGCATTTGAAACTTTAAATAAAAATAAAAATTAAATAAAAGAACTCAATCTATCACGTTTCAGGACTAATTTCAATTTCCGCTAAAAATTCATAGATAAAAAGTATATTTAATCCTTTTGTAAATAATGATGAATCATGATGAGAAAAAATATGATAAAATTAACTTTAGGTGTTAAAGAAAATAGTAATTGATGCCTATTATTATACAAGAATCTTGTTCCATTATATTCCACTAATGGAACAGCATAATTGAATAGAAGTGTAAACAGAACTAGAGGCCCACTGAAGATTATAACTGGCCCATTATGTTTTCTTTCCAAATTTCAAAAAGAATCCACTCTATTCATCCAATTTGTTCAGAATTTAAATCATGTGTATAAATTATTTGGAAAATCTTAAACAACACGTCCATTTATATTATTGAATTATATTCAAAGTCAAATTTTAAAATAACACAAGACTTTATGTATAATTCATTAAAAAAGAAAAGTTACTTACCATAATTATATTCGAAATCAAAGGCCATTATCTCTAAAAACACATGATAAAAAAACTTGCATTGACTGAGGGATACGTATTTTATACTACTTTCATGACTCAACTAATCGAAGAATGCATCTAAATAAAACATAAAATTATTTTTGAAGTTTTTTTTTTACCCAGCATACAGTATTTTAAAAAAAAAAACTTCTAACTTTGTAATAAAATGTTAGAATATTAGGATGTTATTTTAATTTTTTGAAATATTATTCAATTATTGATACCTTGTAGTTATATAACTACATTTATTTTACCTATTATCTCTAATGAAATTCCATTGGTTGTTTTTTTAGCGTTTCTTCTGTATTTCATTATTGCTTTTATAGCACACAAGAATAATCTTGTTATAAAGTTGTCATTTTCAAAACTTTAATATCAACCCTTTTATATCAAATTAAAAAGAAAAATTTGAAAGAACACAGACGTACGTGATATTACGAGGATAATAATATTTTAATAACTAAATTTTGATAATTTTTTATAATTTATAATTTAAAATAATATTTTTAAGTGATTTTAAAATATAAAAAAAAGTAAAAAAATAAAAATATCAAAAATATTGAAGTCGGAGCTTGCAAACTTTCATCCGCAGTCGAAACATTTATTCAAAGCTACAAAATTGTTACAATATGCTAACCAGATTAAAGGGTGTTGAATTGTAGAAGCATATTATAACAATTTCTGAAAAAACAGCATGATCAAAGAAAATATAAAAGCTTCATGTGACTTGATCTGTTCCACAGTCAGAGTAGGAAAAATGCCTGTGAACTTGGAACCTAGCATCAATATTCCGACAAGCTGGTTCAGTGTTTAATTAAAACTGTGATGGAAGCAAGTGCAGACAAGATTAAGAGTAAACTAATGTTAAACTTAACAGGTGTTAGAATCAGACACCAGAATGCGGTGTTTTACTCTTAATCTTCATACGCTGTCCGCATCAATGTCTCAAAATCAATGCCATTAGAATCGTAAAAACAACCTTGTGAACAAAACAATCTCCTAACTTTTTAATCAACACTTTTTCATTAGCCCGTGACACAAACTACAAACACCACCCCGTGAATTCTGACCTAACACGTGTCCCCTCTTCCATTCTCCTCATCATATATCATCGTGGCCTCAAACCAAGTGAGCAATGAAAAAAGAGCACACACACATGCATAAACTCTTTCTTCGATTTCTGCAGAATCTGGTTGTATTTTAGCTGCATGTGACTACATAACATTATGCTGGAACTGTGATATGATGAAACATAATACACTAACACACATTCTCTCTCTCTCTCTCTCGTGCCCTATCAATCATGGTGACACAGGACCCACGTTTTGAACAAACCAGCCACTATCTCCGCGAGTGAGGTGCGTGTATGAACCCCTGCCACATGGCATATCAGAGAGCCACAAACCATGCTGTCATCTCACAGCACCATAAAAAAGTGCACCCTAGAATCTCTCTAGTCACAAACTTTTTCTCTGTTGAAATTTCGATGGTTTATTTGCTTTTGCACTCTCATCTTCTGATTGTACACACGTGACAGGTTAAGACAAACACGAATCCATGCACATTTATTTTCACTTCGCTAGTCTCTTCTATAAAACCCACACTCCTACACATATTTTATACAGCAGCAACTCATATTTTCGTACACACACATACTTACAATACAGCTTCATGTTTGCTACAGCAAAGAGATAAAGAGGAGAAGAAAAAAATTGCAGCATTCTTCTTCATCAGGTGAATCCAAAAGTCTAGTTGATTTTCCATTGTTGCTTTATTTGCTTAAATGGGCACGTAAGAGATATGGAGACATTGGATATGTTTAACTTTCTTTGTTTTGTTTTTATTTTTTGCATTAAATCATAAGGGGTTTGATTCCACCCGTGAATAACGTTAATTCTGTTGTCGCGTACCAAAATTGTCCTTCTTGCTAATTCATAGCCACAATGAGCTAACCAACAACGAAGAGTCACGATATGTTTTTGTTTTTGAATAATAAAAACTACATTCCCACATCTACTCTTCTTTGTGTTCCTCTTAGGTCCCCTAGCACCTTTTCTTTTACATTTTTTTTATCTAAAATTTAGTGTCCTGTTTGGTTTAAAGAGAAGAAAAAAATTGGATGCACATATTGTTTCGTTTTTAATGAGAAAGTAACTTGCTGTCATGACAGATAAAGATAGAGAAGTTCTGCTAACAATAAATATTCTACTATAGTTAAAATTTACTAAAAACTAATGGATAATGTAATCCAATTAGTGTAATTTTTGAGTTATCAACTTTAATCATATCCGATTACTGTAATTCACTCCTTTCTTTGATTATGTCTGAGTAGAATGCATTTTAATCAGGGTTATTAGTTGATCAATCTAGCAAAGATAGTTTCTTATTCATTGCATGGAAAGATAAATGTTGTCGAACTCAAATTACAAATGTAGCTGTCACTGATTATGTAAGTTCAATTATTTTTTTCGTCTTCCTATTTGTATGTTCATGATTCCCACTGTGGTTAGCTTTATTCTTTTTTGCTATCTGCTGCTCTGTTATTCAGAGATCTGGTTCTAACTTATAGCAATAATTCACGTGCAGTATCTCATACAATTATTATTTTTCAATAGCTACATGTCTGTTTGGCCACCTCCAAGGCAAAACCAAAGATGAAATATGTCATACAATCGGACAAATATGCTACAACACCAATTTTCATCTTCACAAATATTTTGATAATTTTCTTGAACAGTACTATTGCCTTCTGTTTCTTCTTTATTCTAATTTAACACATGTTCAGCAATATATAGTGAATCAGTTGACTCAAGAAAACTCAAAAATGCCATGGAACTTGATGCAGAGTTCTCTTATTTCCCGTGTATTACACCTAACTCACTTTTTATTTCTTAGCTTAATCAGGGAAAATACGGATGAACAGATATGGAATAAAATAAGAAGAAAAAGTAATAGAAATTTGGTGAGTGAGGCACAGTTTTCTAGAAAACTTGAGCCTCAAAAGTTCTGAGCATACACTTTTTAAAATTGTCCAGAGGACAGTTTCTGAAAACAAATTCAGAAAACAAAACTAGTGGTTCAAGAAGCAAGAGGGGGGCGAAGGTATAATGTCACGGACCACAACACAATGAACAGATACGATTAAAATAAGAGGATGGTCACGGAACTGAGGTTGGAGAACAATGACACCGTGGCACGGTTAAACACAACATTGTCCTCCAAAGCCTCTAAAATCCTCCAACTGTTTCCTTGAGACAGTAAATCAACCAGGATTCTACACGTGTCCATCTCATGCTTTAGAATTCATTCATGAACTGTATCTTCTATGTTTTGAGTATAAATAACAAACTTAGCTTCAGGATAGTTCTTCCAACTCTTTACAAGTTAGTTTAATCTCCTCCATTTATCCACAGGTATCAATCATCTTGGTGAAGTGACATTGTTAGTTTAGTGTGAAAACTCGTAGAATTGAAACCTGCAATGAGTCTGATTCGATGGTGTTTTATCCTATGGGTTACCATGATTATTTTTATCCATAATTGGGATAGTGTGGAAGGAAGATACCACTATCACAAGGGGCAGAAGAAAAGTCCTTCCCCTGCACCAGAGGAACCTTCTTCACCTTCACCTTCACCTCCTTCCATTTCCCCTGGTGTTCCCTCTGACCCTTATCCCAGTGATCCTGGGGATTCCCCTTCAAACTGCATTTTCGATGTAAGATCCTTTGGGGCAGTTGGAGATGGTTCAGCTGATGACACACAATCATTCGTGGCAGCATGGAAAGCAGCTTGTGCAGTAGAGTCAGGAGTTGTTCTTGTTCCAGAAAATTACTGTTTCAAGATAACTTCGACTATCTTTACAGGTCCATGCAAGCCTGGACTGGTATTTCAAGTAAGAACGCTTGTTGAATTTCCCAGTTCTTCATTCTTCCTTTCATGAAATTCATTTGTAGTTCTCTTGTGTTCCATTAATGTAGCTTACTAACAAGGTTCTAATGTAAACAGGTGGATGGTACTCTCATGGCACCTGATGGACCAGAATCATGGCCTAAGGAAGACAGCCACAGTCAATGGCTTGTGTTCTATCGACTCGATCAAATGACTCTTACTGGGAAAGGAACCATAGAAGGCAATGGGGAACAGTGGTGGGATCTTCCTTGCAAACCTCACCGGGTAATCATTTAATCAATCATGTTATAACAGTTGCACCATTCTATTCTTTGTTGTATACTTATTTAATGCAGAAAGAACTCAAACTAAACGGTAAAAAAATTGGCATTTCAGGGTCCCGATGGAAAAACTGTATCAGGACCATGTGACAGCCCAACAGTGAGTAAACTACTCTGTTTATTCTTATTTTTTCCAACCCACATGAACTGTCTCAAAATCGTTTGTCTTCTCAAATATAGATGATACGGTTCTTCATGAGCTCCAATTTGGTGCTGAGTGGGGTAAAGATTCAAAACAGTCCTATGTTCCACGTGAAATTCGATGGTTGCCAAGGAGTACTGATAGACAAGTTGTCAATTTCTTCTCCTAAACTCAGTCCAAATACTGACGGAATCCACTTAGGAAACACAAAGGGTGTTGGGATATATAACTCCATGATAAGCAATGGTAAATACCAAACAACAAAGAGCAATGTCTCGTTTCTCAATATAGAAGTTTTGTTCTGTTTATATACATGACAGAAAAGTTGTTTAGAATAATATGATTTTTGAACAGGTGACGATTGCATCTCGATTGGACCCGGGTGCTCAGACGTGGACATAGAGGGTGTTACTTGTGCTCCCACCCATGGTATTAGGTATGTTACATAATTAATCTTAATTTGTAGTTATACTGTGTTGCTGATTATGTTAACTCCTTATTAATGATGATGACTAATTTACACATAAAAGTATGATATATTATTATTATCTCTGTTTTGTTAACTGATTCTAGAACCATTTCTAAAAGCAAAACGAGTGAAAAGTGACTTCAACCAATGGCATGAGTATAGTGACTATCCAAGTTGTACCCCAAGATTCCAACTAATAGATCTTCCACAAAAGAATAAAAAGTTTCGCCTTTCAAATGATCCTCACCAATTCTCCAAAAAGTTAGGGTCACAGGAGTTATTTATTTACCTTCTTATTTTAGTGATCTTTATAGGTGTATTACTTTAACAGTTGGAACAGTTCAAACTGGCAATAATTAATAATATCACAGTTTCTATTCTTCATTTCTGGCCCCTCATGGTTCCAGAGCAGAATCTTCTACTCTGTTGCATTAATCAGACACATAAAAGTCATTTCGGAACCTTTACATTGCCAATGTTAGTTTCAGCATTTTACACCAAATGCTTAACATTGGTCACTTTTTTCGACAGCATTGGAAGCCTCGGAGTGCACAATTCGCAGGCATGTGTCTCAAACTTAACTGTTCGCAACACCATCATAAAGGAATCAGACAATGGCCTGAGAATCAAGACATGGCAAGGTGGAACGGGGTCAGTGAGTGGCCTAAGATTTGAAAACATCCAAATGGAGAATGTGAGGAACTGCATCATCATTGACCAGTACTACTGCTTGTCGAAAGAGTGTCTGAATCAAACTTCAGCAGTGCATGTAAACAATGTGATATATAAGAACATAAAGGGTACTTATGATGTGAGAACTCCTCCTATACACTTTGCTTGCAGTGACAGTGTGGCATGCACCAACATAACACTCTCTGAGATAGAGCTTTTGCCATACGAAGGGGCATTAGTAGATGACCCTTTTTGCTGGAATGCTTATGGAACTCAAGAGACCATGACTATACCTCCACTTGATTGCTTAAGAGAAGGTGAACCTGATACAGTGGTGGAGCTCTCTGCCTACGAATGTAGTAGTTAACATGTCACGTTGGTGTGGGAAGTATATGATATATGACATAGTATGCATATAGAGCAGAGAGAGACATTGTTGTTGAGTTGTGATTGTGGTGTTGTATTTGTTACTTAGGATTCGTCCCTATTTGGGGTTTCCCCTTGTGTGTGATGAGTTATAGAATTTAGTCTCCTTTTTGTGACCTACATTGTAATAGTTTGATTGGGCATTTACATATATCATATATAATATGATAGGTTTTAACTATTAGCTTCAGTTTCATTTCATTTCAAGAGTTGAAATTAAGAAATGCAGTTCATAGAGAGGTGATTACTGATACATTTAACTTGGATTGCCACAAAAACTAACTAAGAAGCTGGAACTGTTATAGAGATACATTTTCTATAACTCCAAATACACCTAATACCAATCCGGTATAAGCAACAAGAAAGAATTAAAATTTTAAACTATATGAATTAAAATATTTAATAATTTTTTTGATTTTTTTTAAACTAAAATTGACACAAATGGAATATATTTTATTTTTGTGTCAATTTAAATAAATATTTAAAAGAAAATTATATTAATTAAAATGTTTATTGAATTTTAAATTTAAAAAACAGTTTAAATAATTATGTTAACCGGATTTTGAAATCAGAAAGAGCGTTTAACCGGACTTTCAATTCCGGTGAGTCTTTTAATCGGATTTTGAAATTTGGTGTCTTCCTTAATACGATTTTGAAATTTAGTGAGTTTTTTAATTGAATTTCAAAATTTGGTAAATTTCTAAACTGAATTTCATAATTTGGTAGGAGTTTTAATTGAATCTTGAGATCCAGCGAAGTATTTATCCAATATTTTGTTTATCGAATTTCGAAATTCGGGCTTTTCTTAATCAAATTTCAAATCTGATTGTTTGGAGTGTTGTGAGGAAGTTAATATAAGAGAGAAAATTTTTATCGTAGTAAAAGGTAAAAAAAGTTGGGGGTGTTAAAAGGAAATCTTTGGAGTTACGGGAAGAAGCCCAGTTCTTGGGCCATGTACAAGGAATCGGCCCGATAGTGCATTTTGGTTTGGGCATTTTAGACCACTAATAAATCACGATTCACTCTTCTCCGTTTCTAGTACCGTAAAACGCAGAGTCGTTTCGTTTCGCACGGATCGCGAATTCAAGTTTTGTGCTCAATTGCTTTGCTCGTAAACATACCTCGAGGACTCTGAGTCAGAACTAGTGATAATCGGTATTAGACAAGCGACCACTATCCTAATTTGTCGGTTAAGTAATGTTCTCTTTTCTGCCTTCTAACTGTTCGATGAATTGCCTCTGTGTTTTTGTTTCGCAGATTCTATACCATGCCGTCCCTTCAAACTGCTCTGCCTCCTGAGCTCGCCAACAATGCTCTTAGGGTCAGTCACATGCCAAACCTTCTGTCTTCTCTAATTCAATCAAACTCCTATTCTCTACTTAGCTTCCATAAGTCCAGAAAAACAGAATTGGAGTTTCGTTCCCCTTATCTGGAATTTTGGTTTCAATTTGATCCCTTTTTAAGTTTAAAAGATTGACTAGCAATGGTAATTTTTACTGGAGTATCATGTTTCATGGTTTGACGTTTGTCATGTTTCACCTAATTTGATGTATGTTGGAATGGCGATGAATGCAAAAGCTATATTTTCCATGCACGAATGGGAAGTAATCTGAGTGTTAAATTCAGTTGAAAAGGGAGTTTTGTGGGATTAAACTGAAAATCCAAACACACTAAATTGATGTATTAAACTAACAGAAGGACCAACTTGGTGTTTTGAAGACGGAAATTAAACTTTTTAAACTTAAGGGACCAAATTGAAACACAAATTTATATGAATGATCAAAAGTCTAATTTATCCTTTTACAAACAAGTAAATAAAATATCTTACTTATTTTTATGGCCTTTGTTTTATAGCTCTACCGTGAATGTCTTCGCAGAGCTAAATATATTGGTCATCGGGTGAGTCATTCTTCTCTTTCTCTCTCTTTCAAATAGATTCACTTGTAGCTAATTGCTGTCAAAGTAATTTAAGTATGGGACATGGGAATCCCCACCATGGTGAATTTTTTGAAAATTCGGTCGTATATGTCTCATGTTTATGATGCATGTTTTCTAGGGACATGTAATTAGTGTTCATGTTTAAGTATTGTGACTTAACGTGTTAGACAAACTCTGATCCTATCAGTGCACTGCATTATTTTCTTCATCTTTTATTTTTGTGCTTGTGATGCTATTCACCCATGATCGTGGTATGCTTCTGCATTGGGTTTACTGTCTCATTATTTTTACTGAAGCACTGCATTTGTCACGTCCTGTTGAGATAAACTTTTCCTGAACATTTTGAAAAGGAAACTAAGAAGTAAAAGGAGTTAACCTTCTTTCAAAAGTTGAAATTGACTTATGCACTTCAGCTTTTAAAGAAACTTTCATATCTATCTCTTCAAAAAGTTGATAAATGAGATGTATTCGTTGATTTTAACTTGCGGACGAAGTTTATTTTATTTTGCTTTTGATTCTCTTCTAGAGAAGTACTTGTGAAGAAGTTTGCTTAAACAAGGTTTAAACATCTTCATGTCCGATGATGCTAGGACGTGAGAAACTGATTATGCCTTCTTGCTATTGCAGAAACATAACACAGAGCTTCTTGTTGATATGGTGAGACAACAGTTTAAGAAACACAAGCATGAGACAGATCCTGAGAAGATTCAGAAGTTGAAGGATGAGTAAGCTTGTATCTAGTATAGTACATTTATATTGTGCACGTTTGTTATTAGTGTCTCAGCACAATAACATGGGCACATGTGTGTGAAATTTACGCTATCTACTTATTTGTAGATTTGTTTCTGGTTCTGCAGTGCTGCAAGGGGGCTTATCAATCACATATTGTATGAGTCAGAGCAAATGACAGGTTCTAAATTTAGCAAGACTAAGCAGCCTAACAAATGATTCGGTTTGTCCATGAATGCAAGGTTTGGCAGATCAAGCATGTATCAAAAGCCTTCCAAGGTTACTGGCTATTTTAAAATGTTATTTAAAAAAATTTGTGGAAAATAGGGCGATGGCTTATTTTGCCGGTGCCATTTCCATATCCACACTGCTCAAGTTTCTTAATACTGCTTCTAGTTTCTACCAAATGATTCAGTGTAGAGATAATAAACCTTTGAAGAAATAACAGTGATCCGTATTGTTTTTTTTTTTTTTCAATTTTAGTTTTCGGTTACATTATAAAGGGCTTGTGCATGATTATAAAGATGGCAAAGTCGAAGTATATAAGCCCAGAAACTGGATTAATTAGGTTTCAGATTTGTACGCATTTCTGAAGTTCCTAACTTCAATGGATTTCACTTGTGAGTTTCTGAAGCTGCATTGTTTTGAAGGTTGGTAAGCAAAAATTTTCTTTTGTCACTTTCATGGTAGATTTTTGTGTTCTCCATGAAGAGTATTTAATTGGTTATAAACGGCTTGGTAAATTATTACAACCCTCTATACATTGATTTAGGGTCTAATATCCCTCTATTTTTAAAATGATTAATTTTTTCTATTAATTCTCTAAATTGGTGCTATTTTCTCATTCTATTAATTTATTATTAGTAACAGCTTTACATCCTCGTTAAAAATACGCCACTAATTAGTGCATATTAAAATCGTAACTATTTAAACTTTAATTCATTAAACATTAAAATTATTCAAAAAAGAAAAATATTAATATAGACATTGACTGATAAAATTGTAATTCGTACAACCACTATTTTAAAATGACATTTTTTTAATAATTATTTTATACTCGTAATACTTTGTAATGTTTTGTTGATTAAAATTTAAAATGACATTTTAAAATTTGTCACTAACTGTTACGGACTTTAACAAAATTTAAAATCATTTTCAAACTGTGAATCCGTAACGCAATCAGCTTTATTTGAACTTTTTGAAATAGAATTATCAAATTGAACTTTATAAATAAAGGGAAAAATGTAACCCAATTTACATAATGTTCGATACAACTTTCATTACACCAAACACAGTATGATCCTATGAAGAAGATTTGAAGAAGGGACAATCTCGTTAAAAAAAGCTCTCATATATTCGTTCACCTATAGAACTTTCTAGATTCGCAGTACCTCTTTTAATTATAAATTCATTTAGTGAGAAATTGTTTTTCTAGTGAATATTATTCGGTGACTATCTATTCATTTAGTGAAAATATTTTGAAGAGCAATAATCACTTTAATGAACATTCCACTCAATGAATCGTCTAAATTCTGAGTGAAGTTTTGGAGCTGGAAAAATTAATAAATCAACAACAACTCGAGATTGTTCTAGTATTAAATGAAATATAATTATAGTTATTATGTGAAAAAAATTTAAAGGAAACTATGCTTACAATCCTTTAATAAGATAAGATTATTATAGTTAATATTATTCTGGAGTGAAACATTCACTAAATAAAAGGATGATATTTAAGAAACATGATAAACAAATCACTACAAGTCAATAACAGATTAAAATTGAACTGAAATATGTAAAAAAAAAAAACATTATAAAACAATAATGTAGGGAAAAAACTAAATAACACGTCAATAACAACTATATGAATAATAAATTAATTGAGTAACATGAGAGTTTGATCCGTAACATATAGGTGAGATTGAAAACGTGTTAAAAAATATATATATTATCAGTTATTTTTGTTTATAATAGTTTAATCTATGATCATTTATGGCTTTTATAGTGATATATAGCGTATCTAAAAGTTGATATACAATTATTTTTTTAAGCTTTGAAGTCATTTCTAGTTAACTCTTAAAATTTTATTGTTGTTAACTCTTAAAAATATTTTATCTTTACTTCATTATAAAGTTTTCTCTAAAGTACTTATTACCATTGTTATGATTTTTTAATTTTCTTGTTGGATTCTTACTTCATTAATTGAAATTTGCTTTTCTATAGTTCTAAATGTTCAAATTTTAACATTTGTTTGATTAAATACTTTTAATTATATCATGAATTAAATTTAAATTTATGCCAGTAATTCTGATAGATTTAATTCATAACGCTAATTTAAATTGAATTTGATGGATTAATTCTATCTACCTGTGTAGAATCTGAAAAAAACTAGATAATTAACTATTATAATTGTCTTGTTCCCCTAGACTTTAGAACTCAAAAATCTGGACAAAACCCTCAAACCTAATTTTAAAATTGTAAAATCAAATATTAGAATGATAATCAATGTTCATTAATTCCTAGAAACTACCTGCTTTTTCATGACATAGATATGTTTGATGCATTTATGCCATAAGCATTGAAGAAGAATCCTTGTATTACAAGCCTACAACAATAAGTTACTATGAGAAGCATGTATGAGTGCTGATCTTGATTTCCTCAAATTGGATGATGGAGTAGCTTCTCCTGGGCTGAAAGATCCTCTCCTAACACTTTGATGGTTTTGATTTTCTCTGAGTTGGCTTATACCTTATCTGGTAACCTTGGACTTTGAAGAGTGGTTAACTCTTGGGATATGATTGGAGTGGAGTTCATTAACTTAGGACTGCAAACATGTCTTATCTCACCCCTGCTTCTGGTGATTATTCCATCTACAATCTCTCCATCATCTGCAAAGGAAGCTGTCTTGCTCAAGTCCCCTTCCTGCACAAAAAGAACAAGCATCATAAAAGTGTTGGAAATCCAAGTCTGTTCTCACATTGAATAAAAATAAAAAAGTTAAACATCATATATAAATGAAAACTCATAAACTCATTGTCTTAAAGTTTAAGGTTGTAAGTAGTATCAATCCGTTATGTATAGTTTGGACTTGAGTCTCATCGGTATTTGTTAAGACACCTCAAAAGGGAACCTAAGAGTGATGTCATTTAAAACCATCCAAATGGACATTCAATGTCAATTATACAAAATACTGCATTTTCCTTTCATTCATTGGAAATATGAATGCCTGTTTGCATTGGTCTTGCTTTAGCATGTAGCTAAATAAGAAGGTGAACTTGGGTATAGTATTGAACACTTACAGCAGCTAGGCTGAATGGTAAAGCAGGTACTTCTTCATATTCTGCAGCATCTAAGTCTTGAAGGTGTGCTCCTTTGAAAAACTTGGGCAGAATGTATTGCCTTACAGGGACCAGAAACATGATCATCAATGGGAATAGAACACCAGCTGTTGGAATCCAAGTGATACCAAAACAAACAAGCAAGTAAGCAGTCTGGAACACTGTAAACACTGCAATTGTCTTGAATGGAACGGTTTCCACATAAGTTGCATGGCACTCCTCCAGAACTCTACATTTGTTTCATAGTGTAAAAGAGAAAGCAAGGAAAAGTCAGTGAATGCAACTTTAAGTGTCCCAAAAAGAAGGAAAACCGATAGGAAACTTTTAACATCATATTCATACTTGTATCTTCTGCTTGGAGCAGTTAAAATTAATAAAATCCGTTCCCAGAACTGGTTTCCAGGTAAGTTTTCAATGGCCATGAAAGCAAAATAACCCCATAGCACAGAAGTTGGAATCATTTTCAGGAAAGGCATTGCTGCTACACATCCAACTACCATCACAGACTGGAGCAGGTTGCTCACTCGTTGCTCTTTGACCTCAACAGGCAACAAGTCATCAATTTCCTTCTTGACATCAAATATTGATTCGTCAACTGGGGCATTTATACTCCCCATGCTTGATGCCAATTGAATTGTTGACTCTTTCAACTCTTTAAGTCCCTGTCAACAAAGTTTAGGAAATGGTGGATGATTACATTGTATGCCACTTTTAGTTTGAACTACAGACAATTAGGAGCATATTCAGTTTGTCAAACCATTAAATCAATGATACAATATTCAAGTTCTCGTGTTCAAAAGAGTGACAGAAAAGTCCACAATCCCATGTACCTGTGAGGAAGATTCCTCGTGAACTAGAGGGGTTTGCATCTGCCAGTAAGCATCTTGCATACTTCCATATACTTGTCCCAAACTTTCTAGTTTTCTCATAGAACTTCGTGCTGCAGCAACAAGCCGATTCCTAAGTAACTGCAAATCACCCAAATATAAGTATGATGAAAGTAGCAGCACACATTTAATCACTGTGAATTCTCTTTTTACTTTCTCCTTAAAGATTGTACTAATGAAAGTGCATTGGCAACAATTATCTCAGTAAATGTTTACAAAATGAGAGAACAGAAACCTGCAATTGTAATTAATGTCTACCTGATGCTTCAATGTTGCTAAACTTTTGGTATGCATTGGAGATTGTGGAATAACACCGTTGGACGGAGGAATTCCAATTAGACCACATATTATAACCTGTCATTCAGATAACATATCAATGTGTCACAACACAACTAAGGATCACACTCGGTTTACAAGCAGATCAGGAGGCCACACACAATATCAATCTCAAATTGCCAAGGGAAAGAAAGAGCATTGGGAAAAAGTCAAAGAACTAAGCAATTTTATATAAAGCAAAGGATCAAAAAGAGCAAGGAGCTTTCTGTACCATGAAGCCCAATAGAAGTAAATCATAATGGAAAGAAGGTGGCTTTCTTAAATTGAATTCTTTCTGCTGAGCAAGCTGAGATGCCACACTATGGTCGAAATAATATAGAACAGCAATCATTGTTGCTGGAATAAATGCTCCAATAATATAGAGAACTGGTACATTCAGCATATCCTGTTGTGATTTTGAATATTTTATTAAAACCTTCCATGGAAGAACTAAGAATTTAAAGAGTGAAAGAAAAGTTTAACAATCCTATTGCCTAACATAAAATAATTTCCACAGAAGAGATCGTGCCTTTATGACAGTCCAGTTTTCAAATGCACCAGAGGACCATGGATTTGGGCTGAAAAGACGCCTAGGAACTCCTTTTGGAATACTTCCAGCTGGAATATAAGAAATGGCAGTCCATACTAGAACCATCAATGGGACACCATAATCTGCTATGAAGCCTCGTAAACATCCTGTAATAGGAGGAAAATAATCTAAGAACTACTGAAATATAATGGGAAATGATCGAAAACATTAGTTGAAAGGATCTTTTTCAGTTATTTTCAAGTAAAAAGAAAATCCTCAGTCGATCATATTTAACCTCCAGATGTTCCACTTCCATTTTCAATGTGAATTTGATAGATCTATGAAGGTCAAAAAGCTCGAGTATTATACGTTCAAGCCTTCATTGTTCATTAAAGACAAGTCATCTTACAAAATTAAAAATAGCAACAAAAATTTCATTAAGAGAGAAATTCACAACTTCGAAGGTTCAATGCTTCAAAGATAATTTTTGGAATATTCTTCGAGCAACATTCAATTTACAGATCAGCAAGTCAACTCAGTAACAAGAAAATCAACTCTATTATAACGGAATGTTAATTTGAATCCATTACCGTACCCCTCAACAACCTTGTTCCTTATGCAGTTTGTCTTCTAAGGTCAGAATTTCAGTTAATTTATTTCTTTGTTGTCGCATAAATTATACGTTTTAAAAAGGAATGAAAAAGGGACCCCGAAGGAAAGGATTAAACCAAATACATACCTTCAAGCACCAAACTGTACAGAGCAAAGTCAATGCCATGCAAATTACTACTTATTACCTTATGTTAAATAGTTCTTTCTTGTAACAAAGATGCACATCTCAATGGATGAATGTAGTGTTTCAGCAACTATTATCAACAATCCACCATTGACCATATGGGAAAGAAAATTTTATGCTTTCTTAGGTCATATCATATTGATGATGCAAGTGCACGTATGATTGGGAACTTCACATTTCACAAGTCTCACCTGATCCATATCGCCAAGACCTTGCCTTTCGGCTTTTCAATGCTGTAAGCAGGAGGCCAAATGACAGAACCAAAGAAAACATGCCATTTCCAAATCTCCATGAAGATTGAAACTCTGGTGATGATGGGTTTGCTCTCTCAGGTATGTGAAACTCATGGATGAGTCCCTGTCAAACCCAATTAGAAAGCATGTTTATCAGTTGAAAAGATTTTCTTCCAATCATCTTATATTTTCATTACTTCAGACTAGAAGCACAATCATTTGCGCTAAAAGCACTCATGAGTAAATATTACAGCCAAAGAAAACTCAAACATGTCTCTTACTTTAATAGCCTCTTGCATAAAAAGCATTGCAATAAGAAGACCAAACAGTTCCCCTGCAAGGCGAGTGAACCTGTTGATGATGGAGCAAGCTCCCAAGATAGCCAATAGGAACAACAAGATGGCAGTCCACATGCATACCCTGCCCGCAAATACACGAGGAAACTAAGTTTCTTTTATAAGGCATCACACAAATAGTAACTCGTCAAAAAATTATAACTAAGAACATGAAATGGCTACACTTCTTCAAACATGAAAGTGAACGAACTATACCATCCAGTCCATGCTAGAAAGAGTTTTGAACCCAATTCTGGCCTTCTTTTCGCAAAGTTGAACATGAATGTATACATAATTACAGTTGGTTCTGCTACTCCAAGAATCAGTAAGGGTTGGCCTCCTATAATAGACTGTATAATTCCACACAATGCAGTAGATGCTAAAGTTTGAACTGCAGTAAGTACTCCATCTGGAAATTGTTGGAACACAGAAAATAAAAATTTGAGGTACACTATATTACTGTCTCTGCATTTATCTAATCAGCTACCTTAACATAAACAAATTTCCATACATGGACGAAACCCAAGAAAAATATGGGATATGAGTAACAAGCACTGTACCTGTGTCTCTTTCCAATTGTTCTCCAAACGAAATAACAGGAATTGCTGATGCAAAAAATATATACGTGGTCGGGGCTAATATCCTGAGAAACAACGGTTTAAGTAGCAAGTTACATTCAATCAAAATAAGAAGTATGAAGTAATCGGGAATTGCTTAAAAAGTGTAGTAATTTCAAAGGAATACTAACTGAATTAGCAAAAAATAACACTTTATATCTTCATATAAGTCATGCTATCAAAATAAACTCTCCTAATAAAATAATTTACCATTTTTTGTAGCATAAGAAAGGTGTACCTGAAGCCTGCTCTAAGACCACCAATCCAATCTTGCTTGTAACACATCAATCTCCCTTGAAGATCATTTTTAATTCCACGAAACGGAACAAATGTATCTTCCATAGTTTCTTAACCAAAAGCAACGGCAAAAAAACAAAAACCTCACAAGGATTTATACTTTTTAATACTTTAACAACAGCACAGATTTGCAGCAACAGCACTGTACTTGATTATTTAATCTAGGCCGACACCAATGCATGTGCTACGAGCATCACAGCCATGAAGAACAATGGCTACACACCTATGGCAAAATCAGCAAGCAATTACACATCATTATGATTTATAACAAGATTTACTCAAATAAACCCCTTCAATAGAATCCCAGTGGCAGCACAACACAACAATGTTGCATCATCTACCCCAAAGAACTTACAAGTTGAATTAAATAAAGAAAGCTTCAAACCCCAGTTGGAGTATACATTACTTAATGATCAAAATGATTGGAAGAGTAAGCATAAGCAATCAAAGAGAAAAAAAAATGGAAGCTTTCATTGTGGGAACAGAGAAAGGCTGAGGGGAAATTTGAAACACATAGCAGTGAATGGAAAGTGGGTAAAGGACAATGTGGGTCAAAACTGAAAGGCGAGTAAAGAAAGCAGCCTCATTAGTCATTGCAAAAGAACAAGCATTTGAATGGGGGCTAGGAAAGGGGAATAGGAATATGCCTGAGAAAAGCTAAGAAAAAAGCTACACTATAATGAGTGTTTGGATTATGTGCTGCAAATGCAATGTATGAGAATGAAGGGAGAGAAAATTACAGAATGGTTTTGTTGAAATGAGATGTTTGGTTTCAAAATACATGATTAGAGAGGGGAAGCTCTGATCCCATGTTTCTCCCCTTCAATAGCTTTCATGTGCAATTTATATATACAAGAGCTTCTTGGTTTTGGTTTTGGTACATTGCTAGTATCAATTATATGAATGAATCCATTTGAAATCCCTTTACTTGGTTGGGTTCATGATTAGATAATACTACCAAACAAAAATGGTCATGGTTAAATAAGCACGTTTATAATATTTATAAAAAAATTAAGATGGTGAGTAAAATGATTTTATAAATTTAAATGATTCGTATATCTAATTGTTGTAGAAACTTTTACCTGATAAATTTTTCATTTTCCTGATAAAAGAGGTAAATAAAAGATAAAAATAAAGTATATCTATACCACGTTAATTTTTTGCAAAATGTTTAGTTGAAATTAGAGGTGGGTTTTATGTTTGATTCTTTGTTGAACTGATTTTAACTTAAAACAATTTTTTAATACAAAAGTAAAAATTAATTATTTTTTATTAACGCAAATTTTTTAATTTTTAATTAATTTTAAAAACTAAACACATATTAATTTTATGTTAAAAAATTAATTCCAATCAATTTTATATCACAGTTATATCAGTTATGTTAGTATTTTTAACCCAATCTTTATCATATTTTTTAAGACTTTTCATTTATATGCTTTTAATTAAGCAGTCAATTTTAGTAGCTGGATTAGACATTTATTCGTAATAAATGCTTATATGTCATTTGACAACTGTGTAAATATTTTATATTTAAATAACGAAAATACAAACATAATGAAACCGGAAACATTACAAACTAGTTATCAAAATCACTGACCAAATAAACGTTTTAACCTACACTTTTCACAGAAAGTTCCACAATTTTATGATACATTTAATAATTTATTATTTTAATCATTACATTGTTTATATGTGTTAACAAAAAAGAAAATTATAATGATAGGAAAGAGAGATTTTTTTAAATATCTCAAAATTTCAACTTAAATTAAAAATAATAATATCAGTGATTATTTGTCAAAAAAAGTTAAACTCCAGCAATGTGACAACTATTGAACATTTAATTTAATTTAATACATTAAAATGAGTTAAAGAATGGCTCCATATTGAACAAGGTGATGTATATTGGAGCACCGCTTATCTAATCGGATCCACAGAATAAATTCTTTGTTTTGAATTTGGATTTTTTTTTTTCATTTATTTTATTAACAACATTTGTATTCTATGTATTTCCTTGACACTGGTTTTGCACATAGTTCTCTGAATCTACAGGGTCATGTTGCACGTGAAGAGAATGTCTTGAGTCGGTTTCAAAAATAGATTTTGAGAGATTAAAATAATAGATGCAAAATATAATTCATTCTTTATATCTTATAACTGGTAAGTTTTTCTTTTCAAATAAGATAAAGCCATTACACTATAAATTTGATATCTGATTTATATTCATGAAAATTTATTAAGAAAAACTTAACTTAATCTTAATTTTCTTCTTTATAAAAAATCAGAAGTTAATTTTCTTCTTATATATGAAGTCGTATGATGTTGTATAACTAACTAACTGAAAGTCAGGTTGCATAGAATTATTGTGGTTGAATTATAAAAAAAAAGTAAAAAATCTTTGACATAATTTTTTTAATTGAGTTAGTGATTTTGAATTCAAGTTTTGAATATGTAATTATTGTTTTAATATTAAAAAAAAAATCTAAAATAGCCACGTAATTTAATCATAGCGAAGACCTAACTAATGTCTATGATAGTAGCCGAAACCTAACTAATGTATATGAAGTACCAAATTATTTCTAAAATTGTACATGATAGTACGAAATTAATTATAAATTTGTTTCAAAGAAAAAAGCAGAGAAAATTACTAATGGGTTAATAGTAAAAAATATTTGATTCTATATTTCAAAATCTTTTGAATTTGTAGTCTAATTGACAATAGTAACTATTTCATGACTGAATCTAAATGATAAATGCTTATTAAAATCAATATTTTTATTTATATATATATTTTATATATATATATATATATATATATATATATATATATATATATTTTGGTTTTCTATGTTTAAAACTCATTTCAAATGTAAAGATAATTTTATTCTACGTATAAATTTGTGCTTGAAGGATGGTGTGAAAAATTTACAATAGAAATATTACTGTAACAAATTGTCACCAAAACCTCTTGCATTTGTAGTGTGAGGTGTAAACACAATAAACCTCCATATTCTGTTCTTAAAATATGAAGAATGCTTAGATTTGTGGAATAAGAATGATTATAAGAATCTTTATGGAAAAAAATGTGCAAAAAGAATAAGATACTGTTATTTTATATAAGGACAAATCTTACATATAAATTTCTTCAACAATTTTGATATTATTTTCAAATTAGAATTTAAATTTCATCCCAAAAGTCTTCTTTGAAAATTGATGTAAATATTTACCACACAAATTATGAAAAATTGAACTTAAATTCTAATATCAAAGCTCTTAGGCAACTACTTGCTTAAGTTATTCAACAAAAAACAAGGCATAGTTGTAGAAACAAATTTTCTTGAAATTTAAAATACAAATATGGTCAGTAATGGAGTTTTACATAAATCCTAAATAAGTAGAACAAGACATGAATCTTCAAATAGGTTTTTTTGTCGAATTATGGTAAGAGTTGAGTTCTATTATTATTCCTCCCTCTAAGTTAAGTTCATTGGATCTATTATTTCTTTTTAACATTATATGAACATTCCAATTCTATCAAGTTCATGAAGAAGGGTTGATGCATTTTATGTACCTAACTCACATCACGGAAAAATAATGACCAAAACATTACTCTTAAAGATATTTAATGCCTAATCTGAATTTGACACAGAGTCAATGTCTTGAGATTTTGAGTAAAAAATCAATATGGGTCACCATGTCCCTTCTATCATTGTTTTTTACCTACCTAATTGCCCTAATTGTCACTTAACATCCTCTATTAATAATAAGAATAGTATTATTATTAAGCATTGAGAAAATATAATTTTCTTTTATTTCCAAAAAAACTGTATTTTTGCATGTACTGATACTCATTATGGAAAAAAGGTTCTCCTATCTAATATTAATAAGTTAGGTAAATTTCCCTATGTATGAATAATTGGTTCATCAAAGTTATAATTAGTGAGAGAAAGAGTAAAAAGACATCAAATCAGGATCTGTGGTCTTCACCTATTAGATATTTGTCTATTATTGAATGCTAAAAGAAGAGGTTCTAGGCCAAACGAGATATGATATCGGTTCCAAGAAACCAAGACTTGTTATATATTCTATTTAAAACAGTTATTCGTAAAAAAATATCTTAAAAATTGTTTAACTCATTCGATATTTATCAGGTTTACTCAAATATGTAAGATACTTTCCTTTTCTCACATCATAAATTACATAACTTTAACCTTTACGTAATTTGTTCAATTTTATAGAATTAATATGTTTTAGAGTATGCATTTCATTGATTATGTTCTTTTTTAATAATTTTATTTAGTGTTTATTTTTTATCATGGTTGACTATCAATTTTAAGTGTTTGTCTACAAACTTTATCTTCTCTTTACTTTTTTGTTCTTGGTTACATTATTTGTATAACTTTTTTTTTTGTTACACAAGTTTTATTATCTCCCTTGACAGGTCAACTTGTTCAAATCAACCAAATTTTTATCAAATTAAAAAAGTACTTTCATCCTCAACATTTGAAAAAATAAAAAAATGTTGCAGTTGTCGTGAGATTTCAATAATATATAATTATTTATTATTGTCTTTAATAACTTGTGATATGATTATTATTAATAGATAATGATATTTTGACTCATTTTTTTTATTTATTTTTAATCCATCATTTCAATCACCTTTCAATTATTTATTTTGATTTTTTGTAGTGATATGATGTGATGATAATTGGAATAGTGGGTTAAGAGCAGATAAAAAGAAGTGCGTCAAAATATCATTATCTATTATTTAATACTTTATTTTAGATTTGTTATAATAATTTCTTTCTTGAAATTTAATATCAAAAAAAAGAAAATGTTTCATTCTAAAGTTATATTATTAAAAATTTCATGTTTTTATTTGAATTTTATTTTTTATCTTTTGTTAGAAAAATATTTAATTAATACTTAGAACATTGTAAGTACGAGTGCATTCTTACCTAACAACATGGTAGAATATTGGCGAATATAGTTATATTTTGTTTCACTCGGTAAAATCATTAGATATCTAACATTTTTATTTATCAATCCTTTAACATTTACACTTTGGTTTCACACTTTGAGCATATGTATTTGAGCTTCATGCCTTAAGAATCTTTAGTTTAACTCACACGTTGAGCATGTTTAGCTCAATTTTAGGGTTAAACAATTTTTAACTCAACTTTGTGTTTTAATCATATTTAGTTGGTTTCAAATTTGAAATATCTCTAAACTTGGTTGTACACCTTGAACATTAATAGTCCAACATGTTTTGACATTTTTAATTTGGATCTATATTTTAGAATATTTAGTTCGAATTTTTACTTTGAGAAAGAATATAGTCATATTTTGTTTACTTAGTAAAATCATTAGATATCTAACTTTTTTATTTATTAACCCTTTAGCATCAATTTGACGTATTTGGACTTCATGCCTTAAGCATACTTAGCTTAACTCACATTGAGCATCTTTAGCTTGATTTTAGGGTTAGAAAAAAAGTCTTCAACTCAACTTTTAATTATATTTAACTTAGCTTCAAACCTAAAACATCTCTAACATTGATGAATCGACAACATACTATGACATTTTTAGTTTGAATCTATATTTGACAATATTTAGCTAAACTTTAACTTTAGAAATTTTTTAAATTGATTTCACACCTTGAGAATTTTTAGTCCTACTTCATTCCTTGATCATTTCTAGCTAGATATACATTTAACATATTTAACTCTGCTTTATACATTGAAAATATATAAAATCACTTTATAACTACAAGTCTTTGACTAGGATTAGCACCTTGAGAGTGTCTAACTCAATAATATGCGTTGAATTTTTTATTTTTTATTTTTGAGAAATCACCATATTATATCAATTCAAAAAGTAAACGGTGTTATTTTACTAAGTGCAAATATAAAGATTCATTCATAAGGACATTGACTCAGGATATCATACTAAAACTACGTTAAAAACTAGGTTTACTTATGCCTTTGATCTCTATTTTGGAGTCAAAATCTCAAAATGGTACCCAAATTTTTACAAGTCTCAAAATGGTTCCCTTTTTTGTTAAAATGTCTCACGTTGACGCCGTTAGACAGAGTGCCATGTGTCAGTTCCCCAATTTTTTGAAATTTTTATTATTATTTTTTTATTTTTTTTAAATCAAAAAAATTGCCACGTGTCAAACTATCATCGTGCCACGTGACAGTGACAGAGTGATGTGACAATGACAGTGACACGTGTCAGTATTATGTCAGGTGTCATTTCCTTAATCTCAATTTGTTCCCTTTATTTTAATTTGTCTCAATTTAGTTTCAATTTTTGTAAAAATGAGCAATTTTGCCCCTTTCCAAATTGAAATCAAATTTAATTTTATATAAATGTTATACAAATATTTTTATTAAATTTGATATTTTTATTCAAATTGATATTTTTATTATATATTTTTAACATAGCTAAGTTTATTTAAAATTATGTTTCACATTCAACTTTACTTAAAATTGTTTTCAAATTTTAAATTTATATCTGTTTTATTGTTACTAGTTAATTTATGAATTTTTTTCTATTAACAATATTTTCTAGTAACAACTTTTAAATCATTTTAAATAAAGTTTAATGTAAAATATTAATTAAATGAACTTAATTTAGTTAAAAATATTTGCTTGAAATATCAATTTTGATGGAACTATTTGTGTATATTTATACAGAAATTAATTTTGATTTCAATTTGGAGAGGGACAAAATTGCTAATTTTTACAAAAATTGGAACTAAATTGAGACAAATTAAAATAAAAGGACCAAATTGAGACTAAAGAAATGACATCTGGCACAATATTGACACGTGTTACTGTCACTGCCATGTCACTCTGTCACTGCCACATGGCACGATGACAGCTTGACACGTGACAATTTTTTTTTATTTTTTAAAAAATTCAAAAAAAAAATAAAAAAATAAAAAAAAATTCAAAAAATTGAAGAATTGACACGTGACACTCCTTCTAACGACGTCAACCTTGACTTAACGGAAAGGGCAAACGTTAGACGTTTTAACAAAAAATGGGACCATGAGACTTTTAAAAATTTGGGTACCATTTTGAAATTTTGACTCCAAAATGGGGACCAAAGGCATAATTAAACCTAAAAAGTATAATCAATCAACTATGGAAGGCATTGCAACTTATCATCATGCTACCTTAAAAGGAAAAACATATACAAAACGTCACACTTAGCATTAATGTTTTCTCAAATAATAATTGCTCATTTATAAATGACAAAATATAACAAATAATAACTATAACACAAAGCTCGAAAAAAACTAAAACTATTTAAAAATAAATAAATTTACCTGCTATAACAGATGAATAAAAACTGCCCCCATACTAAGTTTTGCCAAAGTTAGGTATCACATCAAGTTATATAACACAGCTCACTAAAGTTGTTCCAAATCATCTAAGCCTCCTTAAAATTTTTATCATTTTTGTTTCTCTAATTTGGCAGGTTAAGTACAAAACAAACTATGAGATTAAATAATCAACCTACCCCACTAAATTTTGACCGACCGATGAGTTGACCGATAGACCAATGTCTACTTTATTACTCCTGATTCTGATTTTTAAAACACTCTCAGTTCGTTTAGATATAATTTTGTTGCCCCTAAAACAACTCAACTCAATCTAAGCCAAAGATATACTTAGACTTAGATGGAAGGTTTGGTAATTGGGTGGAACCACTTGCACCTTAAAAGTCCAAAGAATCAACACCTAAAATAAGGTATGTCATTCTACTGATCAGATGCAAGTACTCACAAGTCACCACCTTATTTTAGGTGCATCACCGCTGGGCACACGATTCCTTCCGTAAAAAGCCACATGATGGTCACAATGTCGCTTTTTTTGGTTGAATTTGAAAAACAACTTAATTTTCACAAATTAGCTTTCAGAGTAGAAAAACTTGAATTCATGGAATAATATCTCACCGGAAAATAACCTGAATGGTTTCGATTACCATAGCTCAGAATATTCAACCACACGAACAGATCATTTTCCTAACACGAAAAAATGTGACGATGACATTCAGAACAACCAGCAAAATCACAAGCGCTAACTAGTTAAATTTTAATTATAAATTTTAAATAGTTCATAGGGAGTTGAGAAACGACAATTTCATCAAACAAACGTAACATTTCCAAAGACAACACGGTGAACTGATTCCACCTAAGATTAGATTATAAGGTACAAGAATTAATACACTTGCCATTGATATACTCTCACCTTAGAAAGCTCATTTAATCAATTGTTACATTTGCTCATCTTTAACCAAATAAGGATACTACATTCAAAACAATAGAATAGAAGTACGATCTTGTCAATATAGCAGACTCACTCGACTATGTGGCGCGATGTTCAAGCAGGTTTCTCAACACAGATTGGATGAACAAACTCACTCACTCCTTGCATGTTGAGAACCAGCAGGCGAAAAGCACAAATAAAGGACGTTACACTATCCTATAAAACCTTAGAAGTCGACCCAATCAACACCGTCCAAGGACCCAAAGATTTAACAGCCTTGCAGCAAAACATCACCATTAGCAAATGAACCATGTAGGAAACACAATGATCAAAAAGAAAATCAACATCCCAATTGTAAAATACAATCGGGCAACCATAAATCCATCTTTACCAAGTAGACTAAGCCCAGATCTTGCTTCAAACGCAAAGTAAAATCTAACGTTGTGATCCGGTTTTAACGGAAGCATCTCCTTTTCCCGATTGCAATGCTCTTCCATCAAGTGGGATACTGCCAACCTTCAAGAATCCAGATGATGAACCAAACCCATTGACTTTGACCTTCATCGAGCCTACGGTAAGGACATCAACTGGTTCTTTATTATCAATGCTGATCGATTGTTTAGCCTCAACCTGTTTGGGGGCAATAGTGACTGAACCAATCTTTAAGATAGAAGAAATATCTTTAGCAACAGTTTTATCAGCTTTCTCATCCACAGGCTTGATGCTAGTACCACTAGAATTACTAGGAATCTGCTCAAGACTTGAAACTGGAATCTGTTTCAAGCCATCAGAATCATCCTTGGGCTTCAAATTCTTCTCATAATTGCCAGTTGACGTAAAATTCAGCTTTGGGGGAGCTTCCATCACAGGTACAAATATCGGACTATCAAAATTCTTGCCAAGCAACTTGGCTTTCTCATCCTGCATGATCTTTTGTCGGCTTTCATAGTAGATGAAGTCATCAAGTAAAGATGTCTTCAACGTGTGATTTTTGAATATTTTCAGCATTTCCAAACCTTTCAAATACACTATCTGTGCATAAGCAAGGAACATAATAATCAATGTAACAAGCTTAAGCAGAAAAATAGAGATAAAGGATAACATGCTATATTTATTGAATTCAAAGCGAAAAAATAATTGTACCAAAATAGCCTAACTAGCAGTGATATAAATGTGATGTGCAATAGTTCACTAAGTTCATTTTGAATAGATTCACATAAGGAATCATGCATACTAATATCAATAAAATAATAGTAAATTTATGTAAGAAGACAGTTAAATCAAAATCTACCAATTCAAGAAGAATGAAATGAGATATAACTAAATAAAAAATAAAAAATTCAGTAGTATGTAGATAACCAACAGTCCGATAACTCTACAATCAATAACAAAACAATTACACCAGATAAATTGCAAAATTTGGTCAAAAATTAACAATCACACGCATTACTGTAGAATGTTAATAGAATAACCTGCCATGTCTAAACTTGTTAAAGGAAATACAGGGAAAAACAATACATACCTCTTGTGTGTCTCTACTATTAGTTACTGGCTTATTTTCATTGTTCTCCAGTATAATGTGCCTAAAATTTGGATTTGGTACATCTTTAATAAAGTGCCACTTTACAGGAAAGCTTCCATTCCATTTGTCTTGCTGCCAAAAGTCCATATTCTTATTAAAATCAACTGTACCAACCATCTCTGCAACCCCACAGAACTGCCCACTTGCATTGACCTTCATTAAAAAGAAAAACATTATACAAGAAAAGTAAGTGTGACTTGCTGATAGATAACAGAGAGATAGTAGATATACAAATAATAAAGAACCAGGATTAAAATTCATTTAACACTCACAGAAAAAAATAGAAAGATGGGGCAGACTCCAGACTTTTCAGCTGCTATTTTCTGTGCATCCTCATAAGCATTCTCCAGCTTCTTGTTTCCATGAGGTGTTGATGACCACACATTATATTTAATGCTTTTGTGCACATCATCCTCACTGTAAGATTTTATAACAAAAAACTTCGCATTTTCATAGTCAAGAGAAAAATCTTCCTTGTTGTATTGATCAGTATAAATGACAATGTTCCCCTGCTCATTACCATCTCCTGTCACCGTTGTATAGGCTTTCACAGACAACTGATTTTTTGATCTACCAACTCTAGGGCCCCGATTTTGCTCACCCAATATGTCAGAGCTTCCATTTCCACCACCACTTGGAACTTTGCTGCCCGGGTGAAGCTTCGGCCTAAGTTTAGCAACTGCAGACTGTCGATTAGCATTAGATTCGAAATCAGAAAATTCATTATTTGTTAAATAAGACATTTAGAAATTGTATCTACAAGTTGAAATTAAGAAATCCATACCTTACAAAAGCATAACAGTGAGCCAATCAAATAAAACAACTCTCAACAAAAATGACATTTTGAAAGAAACCCCCATCAATTATCAAACCACCCACTCATCATGAAAAAAAAAATTGTGAAGGATTATAGATATCGGAAAATGGAAAATATCCACAACCCAAAAATTCTTGAAGAAAATATTTCAGAAACCATAACAAGTTATGGTGGAAGACTCAGACAAAAGTGTCAAATATATACAGATGAACAAATAAAAAAATGCAGAAATACGATTCTAATGCAAAATAAAAATGAAACACAGCCATACAGTTAATAATAATAAGTCTAGAAATTTAAATAACAATAAAACAAATGCACCATATGACTAAGTTCAAATTCAAGACTTAAAATAACAGTAAAAATAATTAGAGTCGAAAATAAGAAGAAAAAGGAAAGGGGGAGGTGGCAGTAAAGAACAAAAGAGAAAAAAGGGAAGGGTAGAGGGGTTTGGCGCTGTACAAAATATTGACCCTGGAGCTTGGGTCAGGGGAACTACGAGGAAGAACATCTCTGTGCTGCTGGTAGGTAACTTAGGTTTCCTAACTCCACACTGACCCAGTTTCCTCCTCATAACGAGGAGCTCTGTGCTGCTGGTAGGCAATTTAGCTTTCTTAATTTCCCACTGACCCAGTTTCTTCCTCACAGCGAGGTGCAGGGCTGCACGGTGATTTCCTCCATGGCCCTTTTTCAATAACATTGAATTTAGCCATCTTTTATTTATATAAAGATCTTCTAAAATTTCACAAATTAATTCTCACCAAGCCAAACAATCCGCAGGCATATAAAAAAAATAACACATTAGTGGAGAAGTACTAACAACTAATTTCATGCAGATAAGTTCATTATCATTTAACCATAAGAAAAAATGTGCAAATCAACAATTCAAATATAATTTAAAAGAGTGTGATACAACTACCTGATGAACAGCCGGTGAAGCTAAATTGAGAAAACTACTACCGGACACACTTGCATGTGTTAAATCTTGCTTCCTCCCATCATTACCCCTCGGCCCTTCTGACACCCTGGCCAAGGAACTTGTCTGATTTGATAAAAATTTTGAAGAGTTCCTAGAAAAGTTACCAGAAGCTGAATTGAACTTATGTTTCAAGCCTCTTCCATCAGGTTTACTGACAGAAGCATTGGCTCCAAAAAAGGAATCTGCAGAACTATCATAAAAATTGTCTGGCGGAACAAGGGGAATATAACCAGGGGCAGAAACTGGGTTTTGATAATTGGGGAGAGTGTAATAATGTTGCCCTCCTCCAAATGAGCCATCAGCTCCAATCATAGCACCAGGAATATAAGGATTATATGGATTGTATGGAGACTGTGCATATCCATAGCTATAATATACATACGGCAAACTTTCATTTTGTGCACCCTGAAAAAGGAACAGCACCATTAAAAAAATCCATTAACTAACATAGATAGAGAGAAATGGGAGTTGAACTTGCCGTGTACTGAACATTGGGACCATCTACACCAAAAATCCTATGGTGGTCCTCCCATTCCCCGGGTGTTTCAAAACCTAAAACCAATGAGTAAGAAATTATCACCGTGACATAATTTCAAAACAAAACTATCATTATAATGTTTCTAAATGTACCTGTACAGTAATACCCATAATTGTTGGCAATAGGGTAATACATGTTCTGATCAACATAAAACTCAGGGGCTCCTTCGTTGGCCATCACCTCAGTTCGTTCAAGATTTGGGCTTGAGAAATGTGAATTTAGATCAGTACCTTCAATCTAAAATAAAAAAGAATAAAACATTTAATGTCCATCATCAAAGTAATCCTGAAAAATCAAAAACTAAAGGACAAAGGTTACAGACTAAATTCTTTTACCATATGTGCATCATGGTTTCTAGTTTCAGAAATATCATACACTTCCATACCAGAACTGCCACCACTGTAGACAGTCATAAAATCATAACATAAGCACGCATAACAACTAAAAGGTATTAAAGGATAGAAATAAGAAACACTAGACATAAACAGTGTTTCCATCAAGTAATAACACATAATCTAAACTATATTATATGTAAAAGAACATCTCAACCAAATATTAATACACTGAAACCCACAAAAATGAAGAACAGTATAAATACGAATAACTACAAACAGCAGCATGACAAGATAACCAAATTAAACACAAATGCTATATAAACAACAGCTGCATGTTGATTATATCAAGTAAATCCCATCAAACACTGGCAGTGTCACATATCTGATACGCACATCGAATTCTAAACGCGCCCAATTTTATTTTTTTTCTAGACAGAGCAATTACTAGCACACAATTAAACTTCATTCATTCCTTCAGGCTGCCGAAGACCTCAAGATCAAAATACAGCTCAGCATCATACCAAATATTAAACCAATTTCAAAAAACCGAAGAGAAAACGAGAATTCAACCACCCTAAACCTACACTGAAACTCAGAAACTGAGTTTCCACAAGCACAATCAAGCGCACCACCGCAGAAAATACACCAACAACAAGCACTCTCGAGTTATCAATTAACATAATATTCGATAAAAAGAAGTCAACAAAGAAAAATGAGGAACCAAAACCGAGAGAGGAGAGAAATTACCTGAAGAGAAGAGGAGGAAGAAGAATCAATGCATGGTGGGTGAAGAACGCGGAGGGGAATTGGAGCTGGAGAGTGAGAAGAACGAAGTAGCGGCTCCGTGCGGCATTTGGCGACGCGAGAAGGAAACCCTAGGCAGGAACCGAAACGGTGAAGCTTTTGGCCTGCGAGAGAGCCGTTTTGGTGAGCGTAACCAAAAAAACCAGAACCCACAAGTGGAGTAGTGAAGAGAGAGATTGATTCCCCCACTATAAGATACGAAGCGTTTCGCTATTTCTTATTGCGTTCGCTTTTCAAATTACCTAGTTACCCTTCTGCCGCTTCGGATACAACGAAAACACCACTTCAAAAATGCCAACGCCGTCGTTTTGCCTGCTTGATGTGCACGCATTGTAATTGGGTTATTATGGCGGTGATCACTGTCCAATTGTGGCCTTGAATTTATTTTCTGTTTTGACTATAATACCCTTCGGATTTGTCCACCGACAATCACACTGCACGCGACTATTGGAGCGGTCATGGTGACAAAGGAGAAAGACTCGTGAGAATAACATTTCTCCCCGTGTAGCCGAAAACGGGTGTATGATTCCCTCGCTTTCTTTATCAGTTTAATTGTGCTCCTATTAATATTGTTCACTTGTTGGTAGGTAATATTAATATACGAATAAACCTTCGTACATGTATATGATTAATGGATAAGTTGTTCAACATTCGATCCATTTCACCAAGAATCTTCAAAATTTAAATAAAAATAAATTTAAGTTGCGATTGGATTAAAAATATATAAAAGAAAATTAAATTATTTATATTTATATTTTGGTTGTATTAAATTTTTATTTAAACCAGACAGTTTGAAAGTCGGATTTCAAATTTTGATAGAACAATTTTGTTCATATATAAACAACTTAATCTAGGTTTAAAATTAATTTTTTATATTATATTCTTAAAATATATTTATTATTTTAAATAATTAATAATTAAAATCATATAAAATCATATTTAATAATAAAAATACCAAAAAATTTTATATTAATATTGAACAAACAAAAGAAAGTAGAGAAAGAATATAAAGAAAGATAAAGAATAAAGGATAACAAGAAAAAAAAAAGAGAAAAACATAGAGATGAAATATAATGAAGGTAGAAAAAAATAAATGAGGGGTGGAGAAACAAGGAAGAAAGAAAACAGAGAGTTATTCTTACTTTTTTTTAATAGAACTTAAAATTTTATCGTTTTTTTCATAATTTTCTGAAAATTCTCTATCCAAGAAAATATTTTAGTACAAAACATTTAAGATTCCTTAAGTCAATCTTTTGAATTTTACTATCTAAATACTTCATAAGTTAATTTCATTTTTCTTATGCTGAACAAAAGATTGAACTCCAATAATCATCATGATAGTGTAGTTGTTTATAAAGATTATGTCAAGTTAAATAGTATTGTTTAAAATTTTACCATTATAAGGCATTCATACATGGTAATGTAAAAAACCATACTAGTATCTTATCAAAAGAATAAATTGCAATAATTTTCTTATACTAAAGTATATTGTTCTCCTTGACCAAAAAGTTATGAAAATAAAGAGAATAAATGAAACAAATTTTGCATGTGAAGACAATGATTCTAATTATGATATTTCACACCTGAATTTTGTCCATTTTCTTTTATTTTTGGCCTGGATTAAAAAGGTTGATTACATGATTTCATTGATAAACAAAATCTCACAGTTTCCTATTAGGATATTAACCTTTCTGTCTTTACATTAAATTTGTTTACTTATTTATTAAGCATTCAATTTATTTGTAGCGTCTAATGTCTCTACCAACTTTTATATGTTTTTAATATATTTTTTGTTTATCTTTCTTGTTTCAATCTTTGTGACTATTTTATACTTGAGTAATCGTATACAAATTGTTATTTTCACTCTGAATCTTATTCCTATTTCTGTTTTAGTCTGAACTTTTGCAAGTTAACGAGTTAAATATCTCAATTCTTCTGATTTTTTTTTTATGGATTTGCAAGTTGGCTCGCCAGTTCAAGCCTACATTATTACTCCTAGTCAAACATATTTCTCGATTTTCATTAAAGCGATAAAGTATTAAACGGTGTAAACAACTCAAATGCTAAAGTGAAATGCATTTGATACGTAAAAAAAAATTAATGTAATTGAGCTAAAAAGATATATTCATTCATTTATATAGTTCAAGGATAAAAATATATCAAAGTTTCATTTTTTGCATCAAAGTTTATTATTCGAATGGGACAAATTCTAATTTTTCGTCAAAATTTAGAGACTGGAGACATATTTAACTCATTAAGTTATAATTCTTTTTGCATCTTAATTTTTTTTTTTTACCAATCAATACTTAAAAATATTTAGTCCAAATTAGTAAAAATCAGATAATACATACAAATCACTTAAAACACTTACTTGCATGTTTTGATTCACATATCAAAAAATTAACAATACATAATTAAAATTGAATCACACCAAATTTTCATACTTCATAAAACACAATTATTTTCTATCTTTCGTCTCTATAAATTTCATATATTCTCAATATTTATTGTCTTTACATTTACAGTATTGTAAAATGCATGGATTGCACTTTTTACAACCTACAGTGTATTAGAAAATAGTTCATACTTATATCTAGGAAATAATTTATGTATGAAGCAAATTCTTTTGAATAAGTTTTTTTAAATACGTCGAAAGAAATATCTCTATATAGTAAGTAGGTGGCCAACAAATGAAAGGAAGGTGTGTTTGGGTTAATATTTTTACATTCTACAAATTTTTGAATTTTTTTTATATACATAATTTAAGCCTTTTTTTTCTCTTTCCCTACAAAATTTAAGTAAATTAGGTGTTGAGAGTTGACTGGCATGCACTTAATTACTTGCAGATTGCCCATAAATCAATTCCATACTTCATTAAAATTCAAACTAATGTCTTTATGCTGCTACAGGAGTTTTTATTGTATAATAATGAGTTTTTTTTTTAACACAACAGTATCAAGAAAATGTTAATTCGTTTATGTCATTTTTTAGTTGGTAGAATTTTAAGATATATATGATGATAATGAAAAAATTGATCAACATTTTGGTGAAACTTGTACATTTCGTTCTTTACCCCATTCCTTTTTGCTCCTTCCCATTGAGTTTTTCATAGGCTTATGTAAATGTTGGATCTTTTGGATCAGAGAGAACAAAACCAAAGTATGAAAATACCAAAAATGGAATGAAAAATGAGTGGGAACATTTTGAGATGAATCAGCTGCTCAGGAAGCAAAGAGAAAGTGGATGCTTTTTCCTCACCATTAATTTAACGTAAATCTTGGAAGCACTTGCTGCAAGAAACAAAAGGGATTATGTTCCTTGCTTTGCTCATAAATATCTTACCCACTACTCCACCTACCTCTGTTTATCAACGCGCTTTTCCTACTTACACCACATTCTTCATTCATCTACACAGAAAACATGAAACAGAAACGTGGTTCACCACACAAGTGTTTTTCTTTGCAAAAGGAAAAATACAAATACTCGATAAAAAAAGTAATGAATCCAAAGTTTGAGAACGGTTCATTACAGTGGGAGATTTCTCAACTTCTCCCATCCTTAAACAACACTTAAAAAAGTCACATCTAAAATTTGCGTTTTAGCATGAGAGTTGAATAACGTTAGAAATACTTCAAACTTGAAAACGAGTAATTTGACGCATCGGATTTAGTTAATTATGTTTTCAATCTTAAATTTCCATTTAACATTTGTTAACACGAAGAAAAGAAAATAAAGGGGGAAAAGCAGAGAATAATAACCACAATGCCTAGTACAAAACAATAATCGATTCGTTACAATTTGTTTAATTCCAATTCCACAACTAATACTACATATAAATATTAAAATAATGCCCTCCAATAAAACCAACCAGACCGATACGTAAGCTAGACGAGCATCGCCAATTGATCAAAATTAAGCACCTGTGGTACCCATTGAACAACTCCCACCAAATAATGTTGATGCAGTATCATATCATATTAGACTGTTCACTCATTTCTTACAGCACTACCCCGTGAATGAACCTCTAGCCATCAGGTAATATCACCATGTAAAGACAATCTTAAACTAAAGTGGAAGGTTTACCCACCTATCCACTCAAGACAAAAAGTTAGAATGCCTTCCCAAAAATCGAGAATCCAATCGCGAGTCTAAACACCAGAACCTGATTGATGACTAATGTCTGCTACAGCTTCTGGATTCCCTGGATCAGAGCTACCAATAACAGATTGCTGCTGCCCTTGTTCACTTCCCAAAGAGGAATTCTCCTGTGTGCCAGGACCAGGAGACAAGGGAAGCATTCTTGGATCAGAAGTTCCCACTTCGTGTGCCCTAAGATCCTTTCGATCAGGAACTTGTTGAACTGACCTATCCCGCCTGTCATAACTGGGGCTCCGGCTCCGACTCCGGCTGCGGGTATGGCTTCGGCTCCGGCTCCGGCTCCGACTGTAACTTCGGCCACGAGACCAGCTGCGACTTCGACTTCTACTACGACCCCTGCTCCAACTCCTGCTTCTGCTTCTACTACGGCTTCTGCTACTACTACTATAATCCCATGTTCGGACTCTATCTGGGCTTCGACTATAACTTCTTCCTCTACTTTTGTAAGAAGCGTCCCTTCTGTTGTCAAATCGGCCACGTCCGCGCCCCTGTCCACGGTCATCCATACCACGTTCACCCCTACCCCAACCAACATGACCACCACGAAGACCACCAGATCCCCTACCTCTGTTGCCCCTACCAGGAAAGAAATCACCTCTCCCACCAGCTCCATCCCTCATGCCACCACGTCCACCAAAACCGCCACCACCACGTCCACCAAATCCCCCATCCCTCATGCCTCCACCTCGACCACCAAAGCCACCACCATCCCTCATGCCACCCCCACGGCCCCCAAAGCCACCATCCCTCATGCCACCCCCACGACCACCAAAGCCACCATCTCTCATGCCACCACGACCACCAAAGCCACCATCTCTCATGCTACCACGACCACCAGTCTCCCAACGCCCACCACCAGAATCAAACCTACTCATCCCACCCCGTTCCTTTCCAAAGTTTGATGGCCCACGCATAGCCATCTGTCTTAACTCTGGAAGCACATGCTGATTAGCACCCTCCAAAACTTTGATTAAATCACCTGCGTGTTTCCAGTCCTGCTCAGAGAAAAATGTATATGACACTCCAGTAGCACCTGCTCTTCCAGTTCTTCCTATACGGTGCACATAGTCCTCAATTCCAGTGGGGAAATCATAATTTATTACCACCCTGTAACATAAATTCACAAGTTCAACTACAATGAAGCAGCAAAAAACGCCTAAACAAAGCTAAGGCCACAATGTGATAGACAAAAGATTCATCATTATCCAGCACATGCAAAGTAACATAAAGACTCCATAATATTACCCATTCATTTATATTATTTACCACAAAGAAGCTAACCTTATATCCTTAATATCAAGCCCACGAGCTGCAACATCAGTGGCAACCAGAATTGGTGACTTCCCAGTCCGGAACTGACTTAAAACCCAATCTCTCTCACCTTGAGACTTGTCTCCATGAATTGCAGCAGCCCCAAAAGTGCGGCCAATATTACGAGCTAGTTGATCACATAACCTCTTCGTGGAGCAAAATATTATGACCTTAGAACCTCGTTCTTGGGATCTGAGGATCTGCTCCAAACGCCTCTGCTTCTCCATTTGTGGGACAACTTCAACATACTGCAAGTATACAAATTACATATGCAAGGGAAAAAAGAGTACAAGTCTCCAAGAAACTAAAAATATTGTTCTTCATTTGGAACATATTAAAGTAAATCTATTCATAGAGAAAATCAATGATGGATTATTTAATTGATTACAAATAAAAGTCAGGATACTAGATAACAGCATAATGACATAATGACATCGAATACAAAACAGACGTAAATAAATATGGCACAACAGAAAACAAACTCGTCCTAGAAAAAGGTATTTCAGAAAAAAAGTCCTTCACACAAATTTAACACAATTAAAAGGCCGTGTTTTAATTTTTGGAAACATAACGTTCGCAATACCCTTTCTATAAGTGAACCATTCCCAAAACTTACAAAGTGCACTCACTACACATGACAACATTTCCCCCTCCAAAAACTGATAAAAGTTAAGGCTTCCTAAAAAAGGGAAATGCAAAACATTGATATCTTAAAAATCCCAGTGCACAAGGTTCCAATAGTTGTGGGGTCTGGGAAAAAGGTCAAACATGAACAGACCTTTTAATCATGACCACAAGGTCACAAAAATTTAACAATCTTACTCTTGGGACAAGTCTCGGTCCTTTTAGAAAATAAACAAAAAATAATTGCAGAACAGTTTAGAGGACAATGAAACCACTAGTACATTACTATGCTAAGGAAGATATTCATAGCCACATGGAGGTCAACATGACGCAATGACCATATAGAAGATGCTTTTAGATCAAGTGTTAAACTGTTACATCAATAAAAAAGAGGTTACATTAACCAACATTTCAAAAGTGCCATCAAGAATTATAACTTCTTGAAAAGATATTTTGATGGCATTCTCATTTAAGAAACGTCAAATACCACAAAGAATAAAACAAAAATAATTAATCATAGATGAGTTTGAAGAGTTGAAATGGTATTTCAGTTCTTGTATTTAGAATGTGTTTTTGTTATTTTAGACAACCATCCTCAGTCCCTTCCCACAAGCATACCTGTAGCCGTGGTGATTAGAGAAACCTTTTTCCAAAAATCAAACCTTCAGCTTTATTGGTAAAGTTTGTCTCCATTCACTTCCACAATCGGATATTTAGATATAGAATATAATAATACAAAGAGTATAAATAATAGGAAGAAGCCAATATCCAAACAAGGAAAATAAATTTATTGAAATTTGGAGGTTTAACACGTCCTTATATCCGGAAGTAGAACCTTGGATATAGAATATAACAGGAAGAAAAAATGAAAGGAAGAAGCAAATATTTTCAACAGTCACAGAAAAATTGAACACAAATTCACCAAAACTGAGCACACAGACACAAGATAAAACTAAAATTACCACGTACTTTGTTTTTTAAATAAATTGCCTCAATTAAGTACCTGTGTGATGGCTTTATTTGCAGCAAGCTCATCTGCACTTCCAATGTTAACCTGGACTGGATTCACAAGAAGTTCACTAGCAATTTTTCTTACTTCTTTTGGCCAGGTTGCAGTGTACATGAGAGTTTGTCTTCGTGCAGGAATCTCATCCACAATCTTCCGGATTTGAGGCTCAAAACCCATGTCAAGCATTCTGTCAGCCTCATCAAGCACAAGTAGTGAAACTTGCCCAAAGTCAATTTTCTTCATTTCAAGTATGTCATTGAGCCGACCGGGTGTGGCAACAACAATGTCTGCTCCCCGATCTAACTCCTTTAGTTGAAAGGCTTTAGGTGCTCCACCATACAAGCACTGCAAAGGGAAAATAAAACAGATGAACCAAAAGATAAAGGCAATTTTCATAGGCTAAAACTCAACAAAAAGGAAAAGATAGAAGGTCTCGGACAAACCGTGCAAGAGACTCGTGATGATCGACCAAACTTGATAACCTCATTATGAATCTGTGTCGCAAGTTCCCGTGTTGGAGCCAAAACCAAGACAGTGGGGCCATTCAGAGAATTATTTTGTCGCTGTCTAAGAAGAATGAAGGCAGGGATTAAGTAACCCAATGTTTTCCCTGAGCCAGTTTTGGCAATTGCTACTATGTCTCTACCCTGTAGTGCAACAGGCCATGTTTGAGCCTGTATTGGTGTTGGATTTGAGAAGCCAGCAGAATATATCTGAAATGACAGTATATGACTAGATATCAGACCTATGAATGGTGCACGAATCCAATGCCTTTTTGATTTGCAAAACACAAAATTGCATTCAACTTGTATAATTTAGCAAACAAAAACAAGGACCCATAGGTTATGGTTGCTTACTGAAGCAACTTGAGGCAATTAAAAAAGGCAAAAAAGACATAAGAGGCGGAGCCAATAAGCAACAAATCCCAGATCACATAGAAATTTGAAGAATGGAGGGCCATCCACCCTTAGAAGATGCCCAAGAAAGGCTCCAACCATCCATTATGCAGGCTCCAAAAATCAGGATAGTAGTTGCACGTGTAATTGTGCCAATAGCAGATTAGCAGTGCAGCGTACGACATATGCTCCTGCTCTGGAGCAGATATCGCACCTGCGACAAGCGAAAATAGACAAGTTTAAAAGTAAATTTTAAGTTAAAAAAATGGGGAAAAAGGAGTAAAACCATTTCTTTCCTAGGAAGCACCAATGCATACAACACCATATTATAGGAGAACAATAAACTTACCTCTCTCAATATCTCTGGAGGAAAACCAGTAGCATCAAATGTCATGAAAGGAGGGGGAATGTCACCACCCTGTCAAGTGAGACATAAATAGTGATGTAAAAGAATTATAAATATGCACAAAAATATAAGTTTAAAATAAAATAAGTCATTTTACACAAAAATAAAACAATAGAACCACAAACATGGCACTTGTCCGTAACAATCTCCCCTAAGAAGATCATATCATCTCATATTCTATATAGCATATAAGAACAAAGACAGGCTTTGGTTTCACTTCTGATTTTGAAGCGTCTTAATTGCTTGTAACATACGCACAATTAAATTATAATATGAAATATGCCTAGGGTAGTGTAAAAGCTTGGTCTAGATGCTAATTGTACTAAAATATTAAACTAAGTGTCAAAAAAAGTACTGACCGTTGCTGTAACTTCATGTTGCTGGCAGTAAATTTCAGCAGGTGAAAGATCACTTGCATCAGAAGATCCCATATAGGAAGGCCTCATTAAAGTGTTATTAGAGAGAGGTGAAGGTCCTCCCATTGGAGGAACAAACATGCTAGGCATAGCATTCCCAGCAATACCACTTCCATTTCCACTTGGCATTACATTTTGAAAAGGAGTATTGCCGATCCTCATATCCTGCATAGATGTTTCACAGAATCATAAATGAAAATATTTAATTACAACAAAGAACAGGCATTGATGACTGATCAACTTAAAAATTAAAGGATTAAAAATTGACAAAGACCACTGAAGCTTTCACAGATGTATTATCAACAAAAGGTAGTGTTGAAGTAGTCAAATATGAAAAGCACCTTTAAAAACACTGCCATGAGGCACACAGCAGAAAAGAAAAGCTGTATTAACTTTATAGAAAGAGTAAATATTTAACTTTTTTGCAATAATATAGCATATTATCAAGAAGTTCATGATGCAAAAATCTTAAGTCTATTGCTGCTAAGTGTCTCAAGAACTGGAGGTTATTTTTAGGCATGCTGATTATTTCCCTTTAGCATCAATGCTAGAAAATCGGATGCTAGGATTTCAGGATCTTTTTGAGAAGTTAATGAGGATTGTCTTAACTGATACAGAAAGATGCACCAAGGGTGTATAGTCTGGATTGATGCAAAATATTATTTAAGAGAAAATGGAAGGAGGGAAGTTGGTTGTAGTGAAAATGAGGACTGCACCTTTTTTTGTTTGACCACAAAGCAAATAGTATGAGGGCCGAAAGTGCACGAGTAAATTTAGTGAGTAAATTTAGTGCTCGTACATGAGATGAAAATGAAAGCGATATTTAGTTGAAATATGACATGTATAGCCATAAACTTATCCTCCTACCAATACATTAAAGGGTATAAAAGTCATTTAACAGAACTTTTATGCTAATGTTTTTTTATACTCGGAAAAAATGAATTGCAGCCAAGTACATCACTAATTGCAGTCATTCCATTAAGAAAAATTATTTTGTGGACGGAAATGAGAATCCAATGGAGGTTTTCATATATTAGTCAAATGGCATTGCAAATAATACAATAATTGTAGTTAGTTGAAGATTGAAAAGGGAAGCAATGGTTTAAAAGTACTGGGGAAAAAACTACCTGCTGATTTCTAGGAACGGGTATTTGAGTCATATCTGGTTGCGGACGACCCATTGTTGGCATATCTTTGTTAGAATTATAGTAATATTCATTTCCTGCTCTGCCACGTAAATTATCCTCGTGACTCATCTTTTGGCCAACAGGATGGACATTGGATGGATGACCATGCATCATTCCTGGGCTCATCTGCTTATTAAAGTTAGGACCATGTTGGTAATATAAATCAGATCCACCCTGCTGCAATGGCATTGCAGAGGGTGACTTCTGTACACTGCCTGATAAGGAAGTCCTGAATTGCTGTGGCTGACCAGCATTGACACCTACATTAGGCATTTGACCAGAAGCTGTGTCAGCAGGAAGGTTCTGATTATTCTGAGCAGGCAAGGTACTCCTCTGCGGATACTGGGATGGTGAAAGTCCAACCTGACTTCCATTTTTAAACTCAGTTTCCTCTACCTTTTGAAATGCTGTTTGTTGATTTTCGAAGGGCTGACCATGCATGTTATGCTGAACCTGCTGAGGATTAGGTTGCCCAGGTGAGACAGTGTTTGGCTGAATGTGTTGAGAGTTTGGTTGCCTGGGTGTAATAATGTTTTGCTGATATGACATATAGTGCATGTTTTGGGTAGGGAACTGATGTACTTGTGGAGGTACAATATGTGAGCCATGATCCTGAGGCATTCCTTGGCCAAAATGCTGAGAATGCATTGTCTGTGGCGGCATCTGATGTTGAATTTGCTGTCCTTGAGGCTGCTGCAACATCTGCCCCTGGGGCTGCATCATTTGCTGTCTGGCTTGATGTAAACCTGGCTGCGGCACTGACTGCGTCATCAATGAGTTCTGCTGTGGTGCAGACTGACCACCCTGAGAGGGATTCTGCTGAGTGGTCTGCACCATATGGGGACTCTGCTGCTGCTGTTGCTGAGGTGGCATCGACTGGCCATGCTGTTGGGCAAGGTGACCCACCTGCTGTTGCGAGGGCTGCCCTTGCATTAACTGCTGCCCATGCTGCGGTGCCATCCCACCAGCCTGCATTGTGTGAGCCACAGGTATAGGTGCCAAGCTCGGTGCAGAAGCCACAGGCGCAGGCAAGGGTGACGTTAAGGGGGCAGGTTTTTCATATTGTGTAACATTGGTTTCAGGATTCCAATAGTATAACACACCAGTGCTGCCATCGATCAACCCCTTCCACGGTTGTGGAAGAGTAGGGTCATCGGGCGCATATCTAGGGCCAAGCCCTGCAGAAGCTGCCTCAGCTGTTGCCATAACAAATTTGTATGTATATCTCTGCAACCATTAACTAGAGTTCAAGCAACATGCAACACATTCAAATCTTACAGACATACCAAACCTAACTTATAATTTAACGCCACCAGAATCTGACTGCGTAATCCATAATATGAATTCCTTAAACCAGGTAAATAGATAAAATAAACAAAAGAACACTTCAGGAACCCTAGAAAACAAGATTATGATATTGCAAGAAGAGTCCGAAACGAAACTTACCTTAGGTTATATGAGTGAGAATTTGTAAGGGGCTTGTTGCTAATTGTGATTTTGCATGTTGGTGTTGTGTGTATGAGATGAAGAAAAAATTGCGCAAAAACAAAAGGCAAATACAGAGGCAGCTTTGGTTTGTTGAATGCAATGGGTTAGGGTTGTAGAGACAGAAGATGTAAATATGTAGATGCAGGTGTGCAACTTAAGCTCAAATACAGGGGACCATGTGATGGGAAAGTAACCCTTATCAACGGTTCTTATTGTCCAGTATTTCTTTGGGTCCACTGAATATTAATTTAACCACAACCGTCCAACGCATTAGAACTCAACCGCTGATCGTCCATTGTGATAATACTAGTATTTGTTTCACTATGAGATTTTAAAAAATTATAATATGTTTATTATATTAATATTAATATTAATTTGAATTTATAAAAATATAAAAATAGTTTCATATAAATATTTCGCTGTATAAAATTAAATAATAATATTTTGATTATTTATATTAGATTCATCTTACACATTTTTATATTTTTCTTTTTTAATAATTATTTTTAAAAAATAATTAATCATAATAAAAAAATATTTTTAATTTTACCTTTTTAGAAAAAACTTTTTAAACTTAAATAATTATTCACAATAAAAAAACCATTTACATAGTAAATGATTATAAAATTTATTTATTTCTATAATTATTTTTTGAAAAAATTATTTTATAGTTTATTAATATGTTTTAATTTCATAACAAATAATTACTTTATGGTGTAACAAAATTTATAGTATTGTAAACAAAATAGGCACACATACATTTATATTTTTCTACTAATGTACTAGTGTATATTGTTAATATATATTATTTATAATTATATATAAAAGCATTCCCTTTTAAATGATTGTTTTGATGTACATAATTTTTTTATAATTTTACTTTTTAATAATATGTTATATTTTTATTTTATTTTTAAAGTTTTTGTAAATATTTATAACCGTTTTCTAATTGTTCCATTAATATAAACCATTGTTTACCAAAATTATTTTTTCTTTATATATTTTATTTTATTACTTTATTTTTTAAAATTATTTTATTTTTAAAGTTGTTGTAAATATTTATAACCGTTTTCTAATTGTTCCATTAATATAAACCATTGTTTACCAAAATTATTTTTTCTTTATATATTTTTATTTTATTAGAAAATAATAGTAATGCACAAGCACATAAAATATGTGTTTTCACTACATTAATAAAAGATATCACTATGTGTATACATTTTTTTTTTAGTTTTACTCTTTTAATAATTACTTTTTAAAATTTAATTACAAAAATTTATTTTTCAACATATCTTTTTATTATAAATAATTGAATTAAAAAAATTAGTTGCTGAAAAGATGATATTTAGGCAAGTAATGTGATGTTATGTATGAAAACACATATACAAATATTTAAGGAAAACAGTTTTTGGAAACACTGAATTCATCAGAGAATATAACTTTATGAGACTTGTATTGAAATGGGGACATTTCTAGTATGAAAAAAGTTAGGAAAATGGTTGAAAAAGATATGTTATGCTTTTGCAGGTGCTGAGAGTGCATTAAGGTACAATTTTTATATAGATATGAAATAAACAACAAAATAATACAACTTCTCTATTGGGTGACAATAAACATATTCAGAGACAGTGCTGAAATATGTTAAGCAATAAATAACAGACAACCAATAAAAGAATGTCATTATATGTCTTTTTTTGTTAGCAGAGAGCATGTTGGGAGCATAATTGTATGAGATTTTGTAGCCTCAGGATTGGTTTGTAGTGAAAGAGTTTGAGAAGTGGTTTTGTTACTATAGACATCTGCCATTATATAACATCTTTACAACCAATGATTGTAGTTATACTATGTGTCATATAGACTAACCTATTAACTACTTTCCCAACTCTATTGTTAACATATATATCTATAAAATATGCAGACCTTATATGAAATTATCTTATATTTCTTTTTGTCAGGGATTATAATGCCCTAAATTATAATTTATTCATTTTACTAATAAAAAATTGTTATTCTCACTTTTATCTTTTTCTCAAATTCACTTATATATATATATATATAAACATCATATAAACATCATTTTTTATCAAGCTCACTTATATTAAATGGTATCAAATTTAAAGTATAACAAAATAGAGAGCTTTTTATAATATAATTTTTTGAAAAGCTTTCGAGAGATGATATTTCAAGCTAAAACTTACATTAACATTTAAGTGTTAATCATCAAACAAAACATAGTACAAAGTAGTATAAAAATTTCAATACATAATTAATAATTTCTTCTTATTTATTTTATTTGTTTTCATAACAATTAAATAGTGAAAATATGCTACATTTTTTAATAATAATTTTATAATAAAATATCGGTTAACAAATATATTTAAAAGGTTTTATATTATATAAAAGATATAAAATGATACGTAAATATCATCTGTGATTTTGCTTTAAAGTTTGATTTGCTTTTTTAGATGTATAATAATACAATAAAAAATAATTTAAATATATTAGCAGTCTAAAAGTATCACAAAAATAGTTTTTTTCTTAATTCAACCTTGTTATGTTTTTTAGTGGTTGTTATGTATTTTAGTGGTGGTTCTAGAAGAGATAATGTAAAATCATGAGTGAGTCAGTTTGGTTTATATTGACCCGATAGGTTTTGACAAACACATATTTGACATTCTTGGTTGAAATAACTATTACTATTTGTTTTGTTTGTTTTTGAAAACAATATTGTTTATTGTTTCTGAATACACGATTTTACTTGGATAACTGATGTTTTAATAATATATACCCTTTGATTATAATACATTTAAATTTAAACACAATTTTATTTATTATTTAGAAGAATATTATATTTTGCGTTAACCAGTTTATGTAACGTCTACTAATTTCACTTGTCTAATATTATTTCACAATCAATATTCCCAATTAATTACTCACTTTTATAATATATTTTGGGTTTCTTAAAATAACTTCTATCTCAATAGTTTCACATAACATCCTAATTTTGTTTTAGAAGGAAATCGGTCTTTTTATATATATATATATATATATATATATATATATATATATACACATTTTATAAAATTGGTGATAATAGTATAATATTATTAAATTAATATATATAGAATTAATTTATATTTATTAAAAATAAGTGAAATGTTAAAAGTGAAGAGAAATGAATAAAGAAATTAATTGTTGATGAATAAAAAAAAAGGAAAAAATAAAAACATTTTTATAGAAAATAGGTAAAAATAACCGTTACTTTTAAAAAATTTAATAAATATTTATATTATATAGGGTATAATTGGTATTATGAAATGTGGACATAAAAGAAATAATCTTCTTTATATATTGTTATATATATATATATATATATATATATTATATAATAATTAATTTTAAAATATAAAATAGACTTAAATACCTATTTGATCCTCATTTTCGCAGTGTTTATTGCCATTAGTCCTAATTTTTTTCAAATGTTTAAAATAGTAATAATTTTTGCAATTTGTGTTTAATTTGGCCCATTTTGTGTCACGCCGTTTATATGAGTAATGGAGTCTTGTACAAGTGACATTGTTTATATTATGTATTATATTTTGTTTAGGACAATGATACTTTAACTCACTTTTTTTTGACCCACTTTTAACCCATCATTTCAATCACTATTAGATCATCACATCATATCACTACAAAAAATAAAAAAAATGATCTAATGATGATTAAAGCAATAGGTTAAAAGTGAGTCAAGAGAGTGGGTTAAAATATCATTTTTCTTTTGTTTATTACGTATACAATGAGATGGAGAAATTAGTTTTAAAGTTAGGGATTAGGGATTTGGGGAAACCCTGTAATTAGGGATTTGGGATTGAAACCATTCCTCTCTCCCTCCTTCCTTCTTTTTCTTCCTCTTCAATCTTCAATCCCCTTTTTCCCAACAACAATTGTCATCCTTCAACATCTCAAACTCCATATGGCAACCATCTCAAAACAAAACCCTTCTCTCTCCCACAAAAACTTCATTGTAGGCTTATCTCCCGTGCCAAACTCCAACAACCTCTTCATCTTTTCCATTTGGTATTTCAAAGTCCATAAAACTGCTAACAATCTTGCAAATTAACATGGACACAATAGAGAACATCCTTGCTGTATATAGGCTTTGGTCTATTACAAATTTTTTCATGTCTCTTCATTAGGCAAGGCTAATTCAATGTTATACCTAAATACATGGTCGAAAAGTTTTCTTCCATATTGATCAATGTCTTCATCTTTCCTACCTTCAAATACATCTTCTACATTTTCTGAGGAGCTAGCACATCAAACATTTAAGTTGTCACCAACATGCAGATGCAACAACCATGAAGAGAATTTATTCCTCTTTTGCTCCCAAAATCCCTAATTATAGGGTTTTCCCCAAATCCCTAATTATATAACTCATTTGTCCACCTCACTGTTTACAAACAGTCCACATAATTAAAAAATGGTAGATGTATTGCAAATAGTGCCACCTGCACCAAATTATAAGAAAATGAGAAAAAGAAATATTTAAGCCTATAAAATATAAAACATTTATTAAAAGTTTATCATGTTAGAGTAAAATTGAATATAAACTGATTAATGTAATGATCATTTTTAATACATATAATGATATTTTTAATATATGAATTTTGTTCACGTGAACTTATTTATTAAGAAATTAATAATGTAAATATTTGAGATTTTGGTTAGAGATCGATTATTATTTAATTCTACATGATTTTATGAATATATTAATTGATTTTTATTTAAATCTTAGAAAAAAATGGTAAGAAACATATAAAAAAAATTTATGTTTTTTTTATAAGAAATCATCATGTTGATAAAAGAATAATATAAGTGATCTAATATTTTAGATTCATATATTTATTTAAATATTTTTTTAATAGATATAATTTGTTTTATGTTTTGTAAGGTGTAACTTTTATCATGAATTTAATGTGATTTATATATTATCTTTTTATTTTATTTTACTCTCTTGATAAATTTTAATATGATTCAGAATTTATTAATAAACTTTGGACTTTAATATATAATTGAAAAAAAGAAATGTTAAAATTCATAATTATGCTGACAAAACTTATTTGAAAGATTTTACTTCTTATTATTAATATTTTGACCATTGACCCGTGCAACGCCCGGTATTACTTTTAAAACTACCGAATTTGTTTTTCATAACAATTAAAAATAAATAAAAAAGTTAAAAATTGATGTTATACTTTAAATAAGAATGATAGATATAATTCAAAATAAAAGAGATTAACTTAACAATGTTAATTTCTATTAAGAGACATTAATTTTGACATACGTGTAATGTAATTTTAAATGAAGTATTATTTTTTATATTTATTATTTAGTTTATTAATGATATTGATATTTAATTATTTATTTATGATTTTATATAGTAATAAAGAAATTATCATTACTATATTAGTAATATTGTGTTATCTTATTATTATTAAATATTATTATTTATTATAATATATTATTATATTGCTAAGAACGAAAAAGTTTCGCACTATAATTTATTTTGAATTTAAATGCAAATTCTTATTAAAGTATGTGAAAATTGTTCACATGCATTGGTTACTATATATTTTAAATTTGAAATTTATTGTTGACAATATAAATCTTAATATTAAAAAGAAAATTGAAATAAAAATCATTAGTTTTTTTTTTTTTACATTTATAACTTTCATTTTGGAATAATATATTTATGTCTATGTTATTGAGATTACTTTTCAAATTATTGTAATTTCACATAAATTTATTCAATTGTTTTATTTGAATTTCAAATGCAATTTCTATAACCATATTTTTATTCTGTTTTTGATATGATTTAAATACGATCGATAAACCTTAAACTCTTCTTAACATACGATTGAGATGAAATGTCAAAATTCACAAAGATAATGATTGTTAAAAAACCTTTACTTTTTACATTATATTTTATATTTTTAAAAAATATAAAATCATTTCTCTATGATACATAAACGTTTTCTTTAGTTTCTCAGAATTATTATTTTAAAACTAAAATTATTTTCGTTTCAAAATTTACCATAGGGATTTAAAAAAATGTTAGAAATTTCAAGAACTAAAAACTTAATTAAATCAATATAAAACGAGACAAATTAATCATATTTTTTAACACAACATAAAATAAACTAAAAAAATAAAGAACAAACACGTTCTCTGAAAGGACAGGACTGGAACTTTCTCCGGAAGCGGTGAACTCTTCTTCTTCTTCTTCCCATTACCAACTTTCATTCAACAAAACTTCCCAAAACCAGACACACTCAAACCAAAATCATTTGTTATATACACAACGCAAACAAACACAGACACTGTTCTTACACTCATCACATAAACTTCCAAAGCAAAAGAGTGAGAAAAGTTAGTTAAAGCAGTTATTTATGAGCATGGAAGCTGATGCTACCACCACCAATTCACAGTTACCACTAGCCGACACAGACATCAACTGGGACAGGTTGGCTTTTTGTTTATTCACGCTTCAATGTTTGAACCATTGACTTCATAACGAACCAAGTTTTTTGTTGTGTCTGTGAATTTGATATCAGGTTGGACAAAACCAGGTTCCACGTCATCGGTGCCGTTCTCTTCACGGCTCAATCAGGCCTGCTTCATCCAACGGCGGTGGTGAAGACACGAATGCAAGTGGCGGGGTCGGAATCCTGGCACGTGCGAGGAGGAACGTCGGTGCTGGCCCAAATTCTGCGGAGCGATGGCGTTTCGGGAATCTTCAGAGGCTTCGGCACTTCCGCCATTGGTTCAATCCCCGGTAGGGTTCTGGCGCTCACCTCCCTCGAGGTCTCCAAAGACATTATCCTGAAACACACGCAAGCCACTCACATTCCAGAAGCTTCTCGTGTTGGCCTCGCTAACGCACTCGCTGGCATGATCTCTAACTTGGTTTCTTGCGTCTACTTCGTGCCATTGGATGTGGTAGGTCCTTCGCTGCGTAATGCAAACTTTACTTTGCATCTCAATTTTATCAGATCGAGTTGAAATTAAGCTATGAGAAACCTTTTTTGCATGAAATCTTTTGCATTTCAAGAAATTATGACTTGAAACAAAATTCCCACGCTCTGTGCATGATTCTGTTTTTTTATTTTTGTTACTAAACTTTTTTATGATGCTGTGAATGGTTTTGTGTCTGTTTGTTAGATTTGTCAGAGGTTGATGGTGCAGGGTCTTCCTGGGACAACGTTTTGTAGAGGGCCGTTTGATGTTGTTCGGAAAGTTGTGGAGACTGAAGGGTTTCGTGGCTTGTATAGGGGTTTTGGATTAACGGCGATTACGCAGTCCCCTGCTTCTGCACTTTGGTGGGGTTCATATGCTGCCGCACAACACCTAATTTGGAGGTACATTCTGTGCTCTTTTATACAACTATCTCCTTAGGGTGTGTTTGAATTATAATATGAAAGCTTGTTCATAAGCTTCACATACCTGAAGCTTGTCTTAATGGACAAGAATTAGATGCTGCTGGTACTGGTATCAAATTAGAGTTGGATTTTCATCTTAATAATATGATTAACGAATGCTTGTGTTAAAGTTTTATTGGTTGAATATATTACTAAGATTAAACTTCAATTCTGAATGTAAAAGAAAAAACACTTAAACAACTCTATCTGAATTCTATCCTATTTTAATGAGCTCACAAGCCATGCAGAGCAAGTTAAGAGTTAACAAGTGCTTATAGAAGGTTACAGATTGTAGTTTACTTTTACGGGCCAAAACATGGTACATTTAAGTCTTTCCGAACGCACCCTAAAGACTCTAAATGATTTTTTTTTTTCCATTTTTAATTTATGAATGGTTGTTGTTTTTTAGAAGTTTGGGCTACAAAGATGATACGGGTGAAAAACCTTCACATGTGGAAATGGTTACAGTTCAGGCTAGTGCTGGGATGGTGGCTGGTGCTTGTTCATCTGTTATCACCACTCCCATAGATACTGTGAAAACACGTCTTCAGGTATGCGCAATGAGACTCTTGTCTTTAGGATTTTTTGTTGTTCATGAAGGAAGAGATTTTTAGGATTTTAAATTGGGATTGATATATCTTCCAATGAACCAATTAGTGTTTTTTTTATGTTGTGTTTTTTTCCACTTTCTGGTTTTAGACTGTAATATGGCTATTTTGGATTTGTCAAATTTTTATTTGCACTAAGGTGATGGACAACTATGGTTCTGAAAGACCATCAGTACTGAAGACAGCAAAGATTCTCCTTAAGGAAGATGGATGGTGGGGATTTTACAGGGGTTTTGGACCAAGATTTTTGAACATGTCACTTTATGGAACAACTATGATTGTTACTTATGAACTGATAAGTATGCCACTTCTTGCTTATTTACTTTGGCACCGATACTTTCTTTTTTAGAATGGTTAGGTGATATGAGGAGCCACACGTATCTTTATTTGGTATACTATTCAAACGATGTGATTTCAGCTTTCTCTATAATGTAGAAGTTCTTGACCTTAAGGAAGCATTAACTTTAGTTGTTTTTTTGTATGTAATATCATCCCTTGCTGTCTTCCTAAAAAAAGAATCCCTGGATCCAATCCGTGTGTTGTGCTGATAATTTTTATTGAATTTGAATTCTGTGTCAAAACCTTAGCTGTTATTGGCTCTAGCATATGGTATCTTGTCTGCATATGCTATTATCAAAAAATGTTCTTGTAATTATCCTGACTCCATATAAACCTCGTCTTTTAGTTAAGTTAAGCCTTCTTTAATTTCTCATTTTAACACCTTTTGGCAGAGAGATTATCGGTTCAATCAAGTTTGAGGTCTTTTACGTAGTAGCAACGTACTGCAAGAGCATATCTACCTTCTGTGGAGGGACAGCATATTGATGAATCACGTCAACCTGAAGTTCTATATGATGCAGTTTTGCAAAGTCTGTGGATTCTTTTCTACATTTTTATTGAACTTCTTCTTTTTAGGTGTTAAACGGAAATTCTTGTTACTTTCTTGAGCATTGGGGTAGGTTGGAATATGAAGAATTGTTGTTTTTCACTTTATTCTTCATTCCGATGGCTTTACATGTAGAATAAGTTCAGAAGAGTCTCTCCCTTACATTGCTTTTTATGTAACTTTTAATAGCCTTTATTAGTAACATGATTAAGTCTTATAATTCCACTTCAGCTGATATATGTAAGATATAATAAAAAATAATCCAATTGTTACATAGTTATTAACTTATTTACTTATAATAACTTACATATAAGATATCAGTAAACCGTAAAAACTTAAGTAAAATATTGAATAATGTTGCTAAAAGTGGAGCATATTTTGGCTAAAATAATCTGTGGAAGTTGTGCATTACGTTATATTGTCCTTCAAGAAAACTTGCTTGGGATTCCCGCCAAACATACACGCTGAACTAAAATGGTTAAAATCCTTGTGCATCCTTAAACTTGGTAAACCTTTTATGCTGCCAGAACTTCACATCATTAACGTTAGAAAGTTTTAGGAAAAATACGCAACTTTGTAAGGGTTTCATGTTTATGTGGGAAATTCCACTCTTTACCACGTTTAATTCTTTAAATACTAACACCTGGCTGTTTGGTTTCAAACCCTTATATTTTTTTAACACTAAATAATTTGTCTGTGAAAAAAGACTAATTAATTTGAGTTAAATTAAGTAAGTAGATAAATTTATTTTAAGTCAGAAAATTATTTATGCTTATTGATTTTTGTCCAACTAAAACCCAAATAGTGGGTCAAATCCAAAAAATTAACTATTCTCACATTGATTTCCGATTTTGGCGTAACCTTATTCAGACAGAGAGAGTGAGCAATAGTTATTGTGTTTCTGAATCTGCATCTCTGTCCACTTCGCTCTCTCTCTTTTGTCGTATCTCATCACGTAAGTTTGTCTCTTTTTCAAACATGGATTCAATTCCTTGCGCACATTTTCTTTTATTTTTATTGTTTCTAACGTATTGAATTCGAATTTGTGTACAAGATTTAATTTTACGTGAAATACATTTCTTTACGTTTCTGTTTTCTGCTTCTGACGTAATTGAATTTCCTTGTTTGCATTTTAATGGAATCGAACCACTTAATAGCTGGCCTCTGAGATGTATATTCCGATCGTACAATCCATGTTACATTGTTTAAGATTTCTCAAAACCTAGGAACGATTCCCTTAAGCTAGAGGCAATTTGTTTATTTTTCTGAACCTTAAATTTAGTATTTCCAATTCCCCATGTGTAAAACCTCAAGATTGTAAGTCATGGATATCTTGTTTTCCCATAATCATCCAGATTGACATTGGGATCACTATCAAAAGTGTGTTATAATTTCTCTTTCATTCTTTGTGTTTGTGTAAATTGCTAGCAGAACTTCACAATAAGACGCTTATCGGGAAAATGTGACATTAACAGCTCGTAGTAAGCGTAACATTGTAGATGATCTTGGTTTTGAATTTATAATGTTATTTCTTGGTTCTTGCCTATCGTTATCATGTTCATAAAATTTCAAGTTAGTTTCAGATTATTTCACTGTTACGATTTTTATGGTTATTGTAAGGCAGACAATATGGGTTTATCTATTGGCAAGATTTTTTCTCGTTTATGCGCCAAGAAGGAGATGCGAATTCTTATGGTTGGTCTTGATGCTGCTGGTAAAACCACAATATTGTATAAACTGAAGTTAGGGGAGATTGTCACCACCATTCCTACTATCGGTATCTTTTCCTTTCAATCTTATGAGATCCATGGAAATACTCCCAAGAAGTTTTAACCATTGCAGAACTTTATGCATAACATCATTTCTCTTTTGTACCATGTTTAATAATATGATTATCTATGCAGGATTTAACGTGGAGACTGTGGAGTATAAGAACATCAGCTTCACTGTTTGGGATGTTGGTGGTCAGGATAAGGTGATAATTGGTAGAAAATAATCACTCAATAATTTTTCTCCCCTTTGATTTTTTTTTTTTCTGACTGAGTCATATTGAACTTTACTTTGCTCTCACTTCTCAACTACTTGAGTTGGGGAGATAACATAACCCTATCAAAAGAACTATAACCTTTCGAGTTACTGTCTTCAATTGTCTCTTCTGAACTTCACAGTGATAAAAAGTTTGTCTAACAATTTCCATTTTATCTTATAGCTGTAGTGTTGCAACTCTCACCATTAAAATGGTGCAGAACAGTAGAAGTTCTAGAATCTATATATTGTAGATTCAATTCCTGCACAATAATCCAACCCGTGTTAGAAAAACGACACGAAAGATTGTGTAAAACAAGAACTGAAAAAGTATGAAAGGAAGTATGTTATGCTTGAATGATGCCTTCAAATTTAACTTTAGAGAATACTGTTGTACAAGTAATTGCCTTAGATTTGTCATAGTTCTTGTTAACTACTCCATTTTTAATAATTCAGTACCATGGGGTTGTTTCAGATTCGACCCTTGTGGAGACACTACTTCCAAAACACACAAGGGCTTATTTTTGTGGTAGACAGCAATGATCGTGATCGTGTTGGTGAGGCTAAAGATGAGTTGCATAGGATGCTGAATGAGGTCTGTGTGTATATATATATATATATATATTCATATGCACAATGTGAAAACATCCTTGTAATTAATTTGATTTTTTTCATGGACTAGGATGAATTAAGAGATGCTGTGTTGCTTGTTTTTGCCAACAAGCAAGATCTTCCTAATGCAATGAACGCTGCTGAAATCACTGATAGGCTTGGTCTAAACTCTCTGCGCCAGCGTCACTGGTAAATCAAGTCCTCAAACAATGGCAATTGCTAATCTATTTTTTCAATAAAATTAAGTTTGTAAAAACAACTAAAGTCTTATCTCTATAAATCGAGTTTTCAGACAATTTTAATATATGAACATACTTTTCAATACAATAAAATGTCATGAAACTGAGTTTATTCTTCAACTGAGTTTCGAAGGCACCAAACTCAAAACCAAACATGACTTCAATCCTGTTTTGTTCTCACACAAGTTTAAGCATCCTTGAACCATGTGCATGCATGTCTTCCCCAGGTACATCCAAAGTACATGTGCCACATCTGGTGAAGGTTTATATGAAGGACTAGACTGGCTTTCGAACAACATTTCAAGCAAGCCTTCCTTTAAATAGTAAAATTGTTTTCGTCTACAGCAAGGTTATTAGAGATGCTTAGTGGCAATTGTTGGCATCAATGCTGTTGTAGTTTTATGATTATTACACCTTTTCTATTGTTTTGAAAAATACTCTGTTGTCCTCTCTGATCTTCTTTTAATTCCAATAAATGTTATTCATCTATGATGTTGCAAGTTTGCATTCCTGATATTTTTTATTTTTGTTTTGTTAGACATTTTTTGCGTACATCAGCTACTTGTTGCATGTAATAGAGATTTAGCAAGTTATATGTTATGTGTTGATTGTTCCGTTAAACACAGATTGAACCAAGTTTTATGCTGATTGCTTAAGATATAACTCTCACTTTCTGTCCTCTTAGGAATTGGTTATGCAAAAATTAAAAACAAAGCTAGGATTATAGCTTCTGCTAAAATATCATAGAGAATAAACTTTCTTTCATTGATTTAAAACATGTGGTTTGTAAGTAAAGTTTATTAGATGTTGGGAAGCTCAATCTTTGGAATTAGAGTGATAAGAAAAAAGAGAAAATATAGTTTGGATTTAAAAATAATATGTGACAAAACATTATGATTTCAATTTATCTATGGAATTGATTATCTATTAGGAAAAGTTTGGTTGTCTAGTTACTTGACATTTTATTCTAAATTCTTTATTGCTATAACTTTTGTTTGCTGTACGTTCATGAATACAAAAGATTACATTACAATATAAGCACTAAATTGATCATGCACAAACTGTAAAACCCAATCAATTACAATGATAGAATTTTTCATCACAATAGCTAGGTTCATTATTTTTTACTTTTCTCGAATATCACACTATTCCATTTATTTACACATATTGCATGGTTTAGTATTTATATTAGAATTTCTTGTGTTATTTTTTGTGAATAATTTTCTCCCTCAAAATCTCTTCCTCATATTTTAAAATGAAAAGAAAAAAAAATCCAGTTTGAAATTCAATTTACCTGTAATCGAGTTTCAACTAATTTTTCAATTAATCTCTTCGTAATTAAAATTCCGAATTCAGTTTTTAAGAAATCAAAATCTAACCTTGTAACGTAAATTCTGTTATCTGTGTCACCAAGACGGGTGGAGAATTATTTTTTTTAAAAGTGCTAGACTGCAGAAAAATTCTGCAATAATTTTATCTTGTGAACGCGTCCTAGACCATGGGCAATTTATTCCTGCAACTTCACAACTTTCTTCTGCACCCCATAAATGTTTTTCTCATTTTGCTTTTTCTTTTGGATTATACAATCTATTTTGCATCCCCTGAATGTTTTTCTCATTTTATTTTTTCTATTGTACAATCTGAAAATAAAAAATCTTGTGTTCTAAAAGTATTTTTTTTTCTTAAGTAATACTTCTCAATTGCGAAATACAAAAGTAAAAAAAAAAAATCAAAGGTTTTTGTTTTTAAAGAGACAAAACTATGACAAAAGCTTCCTGTTCTAAAGTGAAGAATACCTTAAATTGATTTTACCAATATTATTTCAATGGATTTGAGGTGGACCCTTTATTAAGGATGAATCTTATTCATTTAAACTTTTACCGAGGACTTCTTTCTATTTTTTCAAAACATTATTTTCTTTTTTCAAATTTCTTACAACTGTTAGAGAAGACAACTTAAAATATATTCAATTTACCACAACTTAATTTGCTATATTTTAAGTTGATATTACTGGTATCTAAACTTTTCAATATTTATTTAAGAAATAAACAGAAACAAATATAATTAAATATTTATTTTATTACAATTTGAAACAAATAAAAACTGGTGGCTAAGAAATGTTGATGCATATAATTTAAAAGGGACAAGATAAAATTGTTTTTGAAATTCCCAGTGGGAGAAAATTCTGAAGATTATAAGTAATTGAAATTAATTGGCAAATATAATACAAAGTTAAGGGACAAAAAAATGTGAAATTGGTATGCTGTTATCGCTCAAATCAGTGATGAGTAGAGTGGCCATCATAATCCCTTATCCATTATCACTGCCTTAAACTTCGATGAAATTGCGGAGATTGAGAAGTGAAGAGCAATGGCTTCAGTAGCTTCATCTTCATCCTTTTCCACAAGGCATCTTCTGTGTTCCCCAACACCTCTGTTAGGCAGAAGAAGATGCAGACCCAATTTTCTGAGGATGCTCACTCGTTCCTGTCTCGATGACAGTTCTGCTCTCCTTCAAGCAGCGGAATACACTGTATGAACTATGAATTCATAGTTGCCATTGTCTTCAATTTTCAAAATTTGTTCACTCTATAGCATCTTTTCAAGTGTGATCAGTATCCTGCTTTTCATTCTAATTCAATAACTACAATGCTCTTTTTAGTAGTTTTTTTTTTTTTTTTAACTTGCCTTTTGATAATGTTCCCAACACCCACTTTTATTATTTTGTGTGAATTAGTTCACGAAATGGTGAAATGAAAATGTACTTAATGGTTCCTATTGTATGTGTATTCATCAAGTTTCATTCAAATTTTTCAAAATTTGGTTTTTGCATCCATGTAAGGAAAATAAGTTGACTTTAATCCATGGTTATTATGCCAATCTCAACAAAAATTTTGTGCTTTTTTTTTTTTTCCAAACAGCTGATATTGTCAAAAATTTGTATTTGGTAAGTGTCAAATACCCCCTGGATTGTGCTTGTTAATTGTTCATGTTATTGGGAGATGAATGAATTTTGTAGGCATGTCTTGCTGTTTTGTAGGTGAATACATACGTAAAAAGTGGCATGGTTGTAGGATTGGGGTCTGGTCATGCTTCTGGTATGGCCATTCAGCATTTGGGTCGCCAGCTTCGTACTGGTAATTTGAAGGATATAGTTGGGATTCCCATGTGAGCTCTTCCGCCTTTCATATCATTTTCGCTTTCAGATAAAGTACCATGCTGTGTGTGTCTATTTTAAATGATGCTAGGTTAAAGTTGAAGTTTAACTATTCTTTCTAACTTTTCACTGCTTCGTTGATATGTAGACATTTTTCTATTCAATACAAGGATTAAACATTGCAATGGTGTTAAAACATATCGCTTCCAATTTGTGTATCAAGATGTAAATTCTACCAAACCACTTGACATTGATGCATTGGTTTATGCAGGTCTGTTGCAAGTGCAAGTGAAGCAGCAAAGGCTGGGATTCCATTGGATACCTACCAAGAAAGTTCTAAAGTGTGAAAAAAATTAGTGATTTTCTACATTTTCTTTTAATGTTGAGTGTTTCTTGATTTAGAGGAATCTTGGGTGATGCCAGAAATTATATCCTTGTATGCAACCCTGGTGAAGATTATCCTAGAAAAAACACAAAATTAAAAAAGTTCTATCATATATGCATAACTTTGAAGAAATGAAAAGAGAAAAAAAGTAATGCTGGACTGTGCTGATTGTGAAGTTCGTTGCATTTTTATTTTATTTTGCATAAGACTGAAATAATTTATTGGCAATTACTCTATTGTAGATTGATTAATTCTTATTGTAGATTCATTGTCAATTACTCTATTGTAGATTGATTTTGCATTTGATGATGCTGATGTTATAGAAGAAGGAACACTTGTTGCTATCATTGGGCGCCGGAAATTGCAAAGTGGGGAATCTATAATCCAGGAGAAAGTGAGCTGCTATACCATTTTTCTCTGTATTTATTTGTGAAGATTAATTATCTTGTGTTCATAATTGATTTCTCTTTTTTTTTTTGTTTGCAGTCTATAATAAATGCCTCCAATAAATTTGTGTTCATTATTGAAGAAAACCAGTACAAAGGTGGTCTGGAAGGTTCTATTCCAGTTTTAATTCAGTCTGTAAGCAGCTATGCAAAAGATTAGTTTAGTGATTCTTTCTTGTGTATATTTATCTTTAATACTCAAAATTTTCCTCTCAGCTCAACTGGATGGCAACTGCTGAAGAGATTGATGACATGTTTTTGGGTGATGCTGAGGTTTATTCTACATTTACTCTTTTGCTGAGTTTTCTACAAATGCATGCAAAATGTTTTATGAGTTTGCTTGCTTATCAACTTAAAACTGATGCTGACATAAGGATCTTATATGTTTTTATAGATTCATGGTATTTTGACACGATTTGCTTTGTTGATGTGTATAGACATGTAACTGGTTATTGGCTGCTTTATTAAATGATTTATGATTTTGTAATGATCCACAACAACAATTCAAATCTAACTGGGATTTGCTCCATAAATCAAACATGGCATTGTGTTCTTACCTTGACCAAATCTTTGGAGAGTCTTTCTTTGTCTACCTCTACCTTTGGCTACTCCATCTAATTGGTTCTTCTAATGGGGCTTCTATGGTCTTTTCCTCACATGTCCTGGTCATATGCTACCATTTTTTCCTGAATAGATGTTTCTCTCCAATATCTTCGTTTCTTATTGACCATTTTATCTTATATTTTCTTTTATGAAATCACATCTTAGTTGTGATCTACTATTCTGCGTAGATATGTTTGTGTACTATCATCCGGTCATTTGTTATCAGAAGAGTTTGACTATGAAAACAATTACATGAGAGGTTATACTCTTTTGGTAACATGGCAACGCTAGGATGATTGTGTAATAAAGTTTTAAAAGCAGTGGATCCAAATTAAAGCAAGATTTTATTACCCTGCTTTCTGGAGGATCAAAGGATTAACTTAATACAAATATGTAGTTATTAGAAACTCCCTATTTGATTCACATGGTCAATACATACTTCCCGTGTTTACAATGCAGTCACTTTTTTTTTTTCATTATAATGTTTCTTAAGACTAGAAAATTGCTGTTTATCTCCAAAAAATCTATAAATTCAGTGTTACCCCATAGCAATTAGCAACGCATGCATGACCCTTTTCCTTGCCAGTGAATAGACAGAAAAGGATAAAAGCAGTTGCAACAATTCGACTGTCCTAGAAATTGTTCAGAAAACCCAATTTTCTAATACAACTTAGCAATGACAATGCCAAAGGATGATTATTTTTCTCTGAAGAAAACAGAAGATACAGACATCAACATGAACAGCCTTGTCAGGGGGCTACAATTCTGCAATAGATCATTTATATTAATTCTAAAACTTGACATAGTCCAAAGACAAACATTTCCTCTTTTTGAGAACATAAACTTTCCAGGACTTTCATATTAAAAAGTTTTGAATAGCAGGATTATGGATCAGAAACTGGAGTAAAAGAAGTTATAGTATAAGAAAAAGATGGACTATATAACATCCTGTTTTCCCGAAAGGTAAAGCAGTGACACAGCAAGGTTTCTGAATTACAAAAGTAGAATGTAATGCCACAGTTTTTTTCTTCCTTCCCATCTTTTAAGGGAAAGAGTTGTTTTTTGACTCTGTTAGGGTGCTAACACATGTCTTATCTAGGCTGGTTTATAATATGGACTCTTCGTTTATTGTGAAACTATTGATCAAGGACGTTTTCTTATGCTCCTGTTCCTATTTCTCTTCATTCTCTTAAATATTTTATCATGAAATTTATATTTTGTAATTGTATTCATCACCTCTTTGTAAATGAAGGTCTGGAGAAGACCAACGATGGGGCAAGCAGGTCCGTTAGGAGGTGACTTTCCAGTAGTCACCAGGGAAGGGCACAACATTCTTGATGTTATCTTTACATCTCCAATAGAAAACCTTGGTAAGTTCTGCAAGTTTTATACCTGTTTCAAGTGATAAACCTTAGTACTCGTGCTGGTCCGTTTAACTGACTTAGTATTACTTGCAGCTGAAGTAGCAAAAAGCCTTGGTAAAGTTGATGGTGTTGTGGACCATGGTGTTGTATCTAAAATTCCGTTAGTTTTCTCTCTCAACTTTTATAATCTTTTAAATAAGTAGATGAGAATCATGCGGGTTGAACTTTAAGATAAGGTATAGATAGGACATATAAAACATCAAATGATTCACTCTTATAATTTCATTTCCCTTTCTGAGCCTGTCAGTAATCAATGAAAGAGAAGTGTTTGACATGCGCTTCAAATAAAGTTACAAACTCGTTTGTTGTTTTCTTCAACAAAAGTGGTGCAAAGGGTATAAGTTTTTAATAAACTTCAGTTCAGAGCTGTAGTTTTTGCTTTAGGTGCACCAACTTTAGTCCAATGAGTAAGATGTAATCATGGTCAACATCTTAGTCACCAAATTATTATTGCATTGGTTCTGTTCTGTCAGTATTCTTCTTCCTAGACAACAGAAGCATTGGAAAATGGTTTGCTTGAAAATATGAACTCAGTTATTTCTATTGTTATGATGGGATGCAGATGCACAGTGGTAATTGCTTCTCAGAATGGGCTGAACATTTTGGACAAATTGACAGCAGATATAGTGGGTTAGATACAGTACTAATAACCCTGTTTCTTACCTTCCTCTCTTTTTCATCTCGCCACAAATATTTATCATGCAAGAAGATTAATGAGTTGTTATGATTATATCACTAACTATCAAAGGAAGCTGAGGGTTACATGTGCTGTATTATATATGCATGAAATTGTTGTTTTGGTTTGTATTTTCCATTCCCAAATGGTTCCATAGATGAGGCTGGAGAGATTATTAACTAGTCTCCAGTCACAACATAAGTTGTTATTCCAATCGATATTGTTTTTTGACATATGGATAATCTGTGATATTTTTTATAATTTGTAGTAAATTTTTAACACCCGAAGTCTTAAATTCAGAACACTTTTATAAGACTGTTATAATTACCTTCACTTAATGAATGTTTGGTATATTTTATTGATTTATAGGTATTTATGATAGCTTGATGACAAAAGTTATGAAGTAAATAAAGGATGTTTTCCTGATAAAATAATTAATAAAAAGATACTTTAAACAGGTTTTATCAATAAATATTAAACTTCACTCTCGAAATTTTCATGGATCGCAAGTGAAAAGACTAATTTATATACATTTTTATTTTTTAATCTGACAATATGTTTTTCTAAACACAAAATCATAATAAAAGAACAACACTTTAAATGCAACCGTTGATTATAAAAATACCATCTCAACTTATAATCGTCTCAATATTAAAATCTTAAGTATTTTTATTTAATGTTAAATCATTCTTGACTTTAGAAAATAAAAAATTCAAATCATGAAATAAAGATATACAATAAAGTATAGTTAGATAGCAAAGAATGACACATTGTATTCTAGCTAGTGGGCACTTCGGTGTATTGATAAAGAGTTTGATTGTTTCAGATACGTTTAATTTTTTTCTTTCACCTTTCTTCTTCTTTTTGTCTTCAATTGGATTTATGCAGATACTACTTGGTAGTTGGAGTTGATGTAGCTTCAAAGTCTTGGTCATTCTAAATTAAATATGACTTTTCTTACTCTAAAGTCTTTCTTTTTGTTAGTGTAGAAAAACTTTTTAAGTTTTGTTTCACTTTCTTATTTGCACGTACCAAGTTACTCTAACGTGTGATTTCTTTTTGTGATATAAAAAAAGTAATATAACAATATAGTTATAAAATTATAAGGTTTGAATTTTAAGAAAAACATGCTAGTTTGTGTTGATGAAAAAAAAAAAAAAAAAAATATAAAATAAAAGAAAAAGAATAAAAAAAAAAAAAAAAAAAAAAAAAAAAAAAAAAAAAAATATATATATATATATATATATATATATATATATATATATATATATA
>Ga0214545_1000129_pt1 | contig 90457 bp, 63 predicted proteins | sample CNSS4metaG_FD_160064 | JGI IMG/M metagenome (GOLD analysis project Ga0214545, IMG submission 160064) | Root nodule microbial communities from cowpea collected in UCLA plant growth center, Los Angeles, California, USA - CNSS4 | ecosystem: Host-associated > Plants > Roots > Nodule | place: USA... | reverse complement strand
CTCAAAATGGTCCCCTTTTAACTTTAAAAGTCTCACTTTTGCCCTTTCCGTCAAGTCTGGACAAACGGCGTTAGGTGAACAGTGACTTGGCAAGGTTGACCATTTGCTGAACACTGAGTTGGTAGTAAAACGTTGACGTGGAATGGGCAGCTGTAATTAAATTAGTTTAGGATAAGAAAAAATGTTAAATTAAATTAGGGTTTAGGGTTTTTATAATTTATGGTGGGAGAATTATTTTTCAAAAAAATCAGAATTGCGAAATTAGGTTTAGGGTTTCTAAAAAAGAAAGCTGGGGTGAAATTGGGGACGAACACAAAAAACCAATACATTCACATTCCAAGATCCATGTGAAGCTCCAGTACTTCGTTACAACAAGGAGTGAGAGTACTAAGGAAACAAGCAAACTCTAGTTGGGGTTCTCACAATGACCACTTAGGAAGTTCATCCACTATGGCACTGCTACACAATCCCCTCTAATTCTAAGTTACATAGACCCGAGTATAGGGCCTCACTCATGATATGCACAATGTGTGTGTGTGGAAGGAGAATGATGCATACCATAACCCCACCTGCAAAACAACCAAAAAATTTCCCAGCCAGATATCTAACAAAATAAGAAAAACAATTCAAAAACAATTATTACAAGAGACAAATGTATACATATGCAAATAGAGACAAGAATATACAAATAAAAGAAAGGGGAAAGAAAAAAAAAGGAAAAACCATATCTAGTTTGCATATCTAATTAAATGGCTTGAATTTCTAAAGTCCCCAGTTGAGTCACCATCTGTCGCAACCGAAATCGCGACGGGACGACGAACCAAAAAAAGAAAATGTTTAAAAAGAGATTGGAGTCGCCACCACAATTATTTTTGGAAAACTATGGAAAACCATAAAAATAAAGCAAGTCTGTGAAGAACCAGATTTTTGGATCCGGGAGTCGGTTACGCGTAGGGAAGTGTTAGCACCCTACAACTCTCGCCCGAAGGCGGTACCTTTAATTAAAAATGCAAAGTTGATGTGGTTTTCAAAATATTAATTTTCCCCAAAAATAGTGAGACAAATAATACTAAAAAGAAACAAAAATATTTTTTTAAGTTTTTGGGCCCGACAAGGATTGACCTTGGTCCTACATATTCTCATTTAAAGTGAGAAATCAGTGTTACATAGTTCTTGAAAAAGATATCTTTGTTTAAAAACATTGATGTTTTTATATTTTGAAATTTTATATATTTCTTGGTATTTTTGAATTACTTGAAAACATGTGTCATATGACGCGAGCAGTCGGACAGACACTAAAAGAGAAAGAAAACTATTTTTGGTATTTTGAAAATGAGTGTCACATTGTGCGGGCGACCGAACAGACACAATAAAGCAAAAGAGAACATCTTTTATTTTTTTTAGATTTTTTTATTTCTTTGTAATTTTTTATAATTTAAAATATTTTCATTTTCTCTTTTTTCGGAAAAAGGAAAAAAATTAATAACAAAAAGATAAAAGTAAATCAAAAACAACAATAGTAGGGCGCATGAGTAATGTGGGAGGTGCAGCGAGCAATGCATAAACACAGACCCAAAAATGAGAAACAAAGAGATAGGGGGTGCGAGTTATCAGATATGGGAGGTGCACGCAGTAAGCAGGAGGGGTGCGTGAGGTAAATGTGAGGGTGCATGAAGTAAACATGAAACAAGTATGGTAGGGGTGCGAGGTAAGTAAATATCAGGGAGTTCTCCCAGCATAAAATTAATACAACTGTGCGAGATAAAGGAAAATGGGTGCACAGAGTAAAACATGAAACAAGTGTGATGATAAGGCTTCTCCGTCGCGGTACTCGCCGGAAAACCTATTCCAATCGATGTTCTACCGATTGATCCTCGCGGAAGGTAAGGGAAACGCAGCGGAAGGCTTAAGACTAGCGATAATCACTTGGATTGCGCTCGTATCTCACTGGTTTCGCAAACCCTAGGAGGTAAAACCTCTACTAGGAAGGTGATCTCTAATTATCAAAAACCACACTGTATTATCAAAGCTAATTACAATGAGTTGGCCTGCACCTTTTATAGATCAAGGGCAGTCGAGAAGATTAAGCAAAAGAAAAGAAGTAAACCCTAACCTAAGGTGTGATACACGTGAAGGGAGATGTCAAGAACAGAACCTTGAACACATGAAGGGTTGTGGCGCGCGTGAGAGTGGGCGGCATAGATGATGTTAATCTGCCGAAGGAAACCCTAGCCTTAATGGTTTCACTCCTTCGTAAGACAAGCTGGAATGAACCATAAGGAAAGGGGCGCACCCGACTGGGAAATGTAAAGGTTTGAGCTTGTATGGTGCACGCTGTTTTGCTGGTAGGTTGAAATGAGAAGGGAGGTCGCGCGAGGAACCCTAGCAGCGCTCCACGAGCATGTGTTGGGTTCATGCTGCAGAAATGGAACCCTAGCTGAAATGTGGTCTGCAAAGGCTGTGTGTTGGAGACATGTAAGTTGCTGCAGATTGGGCTTAAGCCTAATGACGCTGAATCATGAGGCAACATCACATTCCAGATGCGTGGAGGAGTGCAGAATGGTATTGGTGTGCTGGATGCGTTATCTTTAGAGGAAACGGGTTGCGTAAGGCCTGATCAGGAGCTGAAAGAAGGGTAGCTGCGTGTTGCCTGTTTGAGCCTATATGGTTTCCCGTGAAAAGGATTCTTGGGCTACAACTATATCAAGGCCCACTAGCACTTGTTCACATTGGCTTTAGATGCGCGAACAAAAAGGAAGTATTTCTGGCTGAACGCTTAATAGAGTGGGCTGCACAAGCAACATGGGCTGCTTCACATGGCAAATCCAGTCACGGACAGAATTTAAAATGCAGGTGTTGTAGGTTGCTGTACATGAAGCCCAATCTGGGACAAAAAGGTAAGGCTACATGCATTTGGTGTAGAGAAGAATTGGGCTGCAAGCCCAACTTCAAGAATTGGGCAGCTTGGAAAGTTAGGCTGCAATTAGCAAAACAAACCTAATTAGATCACTTTTATTTAATTAAAAATAAAGGAATTAAAAGAAATTAAAAGGAATGGGCCTAGGCGTTGGCCCAATGCTATAAGCCTTATTTGGGTCACATCATGTGGCAAGGGTGCGAGATTAGTAAATATCAGGGATACTCGCAGCATAAAATTAAAACAAGAGTGCGATATAAAAAAAGGGGGTGCACAGAGTAAAACAAGTGTGGCAGAGGTGCAAGGTTCGTAATTATGGAAGTGTATGAAGTGAAAATAGGAGTGCAGAGATTAAGAAAAAGGGGGTATGCGGAGATAAATAATGGGGGTGTGCAGAGATTAAAAATGGGGTGCGTAGAGATAAAGAAGGGGTGTGCAGAGATTAAAGATGGGGTGCACAGAGTAAAAATGGGTTTGCCAACCCAAACCCAACTTCTTATTTAAAAAAAAACAGAAACCCTAAAAGGGTTTATTTCTCTCCCTCTCACACGCTCACACGCTGCCTTCTTCCTTGCACAGTTCGCAGCCGCTGCACCACCGCGCTATGCCACCACGTCGCGACGCCACGTCGTCGTCGACGCCAGCCACCACCGGAGGCGTCGTCAGCGAGAACCCAACCCCCCAAATCTCCTCCCTTCTCGTTTTATTCTATCACGCACACGTAGAGCCCGGTTCTTCTCCTTCACTCTCATCCATGGCAACCCTTTCCCTCTGCGTGACCAGCGCCACCGCTCTTCCTCTTGGCCGACCAAGAGTCTCGCTGGTGACGTCACCAACATCGAAAGCACCGACGTCCTTTCTTTCTTTTGCTTACGTGAGCCACACCGGGTCCTGGAATAAACACCATCGTGCTTCACTGCGGTGCCCTCAACTACGATCGGAGCTGCCATCACTCAGCCACTTGAAGTTCGATTCATCAACGACATTATCGTCGGCAATTTTGTTTCTTCTCTGTTTTGATTGATTGTGTGATTGGGGAAGATGAAACGTGACTGTTTGGTGCTATTATGAGTTTAAGAGAAAATGAAGAATGGTGGAGAAGGTCGTGGATGCCCCGCGATCGTGAAAATAAAACTTAATGCATTAACAATTTTGCTTCCGTTTTCAATTTGGACTCATTCGCTCTCTCCCTGATTTCTAGTGCCTTCTCCCCTCTGAAGTAAAAAAATTCACCCCCTTTCATGAATCTCCCTGTTTTTATTATGTAATTTTCTCCTTTATTTTTTTCACTTTTCTCTGCACCTTCCAATCTCGAGATGTGGGATAAGGCTAAGAGCAGATGTTGCTTCCTGCTCCTTCCTTGTTCAGCCATCATGACCATGGCCAGCTAGCTACCATCCCTACCTATCAGAGTCCTTAGATCTAATGTTAACCTCTTCTTCTATTTTTTTTCATTTTTTTCATTTCTCTTTTTTTATATACATATTTTTTTGGAAAAAGGAATGAAACAAAATAAAATAAAAAAGTACACAAAATATGATTAAAATCAAAATTAAGAATTAAAACCAAAACTAAAAAATAAAAATAAAATCAAATAATATAATATAAAAAAGATAAAATAAAATAAAATAAACAAGATAAGAAAACCAAGATTAAAAAAAATAAAACAAGATTAAACTAAATTTAAAATGAGATGAAAATAAAGTAGGAATAAATTCATACTTAAATCAATGTTCACTGCTCTTTTGTTTTTTTTTTTATTTCCTCCTCTTCCTAATTATTTTTTGAAAACAAAATTATTTTTTACCTGAACGAAATTGGGTGTTGACAGTGATGTACATCAAGTTCTCCCATTACAAACAAAAAGAGAGGGGTAACCCTTAGTTCCTCTACTTCTTTTGTTAAACGTTTTTTTGTGTAAATTTTGAGTACCTTTTGGAAATTTAGTTATGATGGCCCTCATTGAAATTGATACGATCCTTTGTATTAAATGAGTATAAGGATCGTATATGTGTGTAGAATACGTATTGATTTGCTGTTATTTTGTTAGGAAGTTAGTTAGTGGTTGTTATTGGCTATAAATAGGAAGAATGCATATTCTGTTGTAACATTCATTCATTCAATTTTGAGAACAATTCCTTCCTTCTGTAATCTTTGTTACTCTTCCATATGAATGATATTCGAACTTTATTCCTCCATTAGAGCCCTCATTGTTCTTCATCAATCTTCGAATATTCAGTATTCCTAGTTTGATTTTATCAATTGGTATCATCCTCTACCTTTCTGTGGATTTTTGATGGCTGATGCAACTCGTAATCAGACTCGGGAGGAAGAAGAACGCATCAACGATTGTATGAACACACGATTCATCGATTTTGGCGCGTCAATGAAGCAAACGCTGCATCATTCGCTTACGAGTTCGTTAACGGTTTCTTTAACCGATTCTTTGACTTCTACATTGTTGCTGAAGATTCAAGATCTTCTTCAACATAATTCAGCTCAGAGTGCTTCGGGTCGTGGTGAGAGATCTTCTCCTTACTCGTATGGTACTCATTTAGCTAGGCTTGATTTTCCTAGGTTCAATGGCGATGGGGTGAAGCATTGGTTGATTCAATGTGAAACATTTTTTTCGGTGGATCATACACCAGAGGAGTATAAGGTGAGATTGGCGGTGGTTAATTTTGAGGAACAAGCTCTACAATGGCATATTGCCTTTGTTAAGCCAATTAGAGTTGATAAATTGCCGCCATTGGAGGAATACACTAAGATTGTGCTAGAACGGTTTGGTGAGGTTGCTAAAGATCCGATGGCAGACCTGATGAAATTGAGGCAGAAAGGTTTTGTCCCTAACTATCACGAGGAGTTTGATATCTTGGTGGCTTGTATGGAGTTATTAGAGGAGCATTAGTTGAGTTGTTTCTTGGAGGGTTGAAGCAAGAGGTGCAGATGATGATTCGGATGTTTCAGCCTTCGTCTGTAAACAAGGCTTTTTCATTAGCTAGAATATACGAGTCAACTTCTAAGGCGGGTGGCGGTGGAAATTTGATGGCTAAAAGCTCAAAATTAGTGTTTCCTGCTAAAGCTCTTAAGAGCACTGATTATATATTGGGAACTTATGAGTCTTCTAAAGTAGGAACCAAGCCTACAAGACAGCTTGGTTCTGCTTTTATGGTAGAAAGGAGAGCAAAGGGGTTATGCTACTTTTGTGATGAGCCATTTTCCCCTGAGCTTGCTAAGGTGCATAGGAAGTTACAGATTCACCACGGGTTGGCAGGTTAAACGGGTTGGCTCACGGGTTCACTTAATTAAAAAAAATACAATTTTTTTATTTATTTTTCAGTCAAAACTAAATTATAATTCTAATTAAAATCTAAATAAACTTTAATACAATCCAAAGACAAACCAAAATAAAAAACACAAATTATTTATGGGTTGGCTAAAAAAAATAACCTAACATGACCCAAATGTAAAGCCCAACTTAATAAAAAACACTTGTGTGACCCTTTTATCTGCGGGTTGGTGAGCCAACCCGGCTCACCATGGGTTCAACTCGGATGAGCCGGGTTCTAGATGAATTGGGTCAAAAATCAACCCGTATTGAAATTCGTAAAAAAATTTAAACCCAACCTGACCCGAATCCGTGGTGAGCCGAGTTAGCTCGCGGGTTCCAACCCATTTTGACGTTGACAACTCTAATTTACACTAAATATTCATCGTATTTAACACGATTTTTTTGTATTGTATCTTGTGAATATTGTTATTTGTTGATATTAGTTATTTATTTTTTATTTTAAAAAGTATTATGATTCGATATTATTACTGTGTAAATTATTTTATTGGTATAAAGAAATATATTTAATTTTTCATTAGTTAAAATGTTTTTGGCATTGCAAATTGGTGGGTATTTCTTTTATTAGGTAAAGACAACATGAGCATGTGTGCGAGTGGTGTTTTTATATATACTGGTTGCAGGAAAGCTAAAGCGTGATTTGACACTTTAAGGTGTAGTGTTTTCATTTTATGTATTGGTAGAAAGGTGTAGTCGAATCTATATATGTAGTGTAATTCAATTAGTAACCAAAGGACTTATATTTTAATAAATTGTTTACATATACTTATAATATATAATAAAATTTATATATAAAATGGTGTATGTGATAAGTATAGAATTTTAGGGGTTTGAGGAGTGTATGTGTTCTTGGAAAACTTTGTGCGGGGTACGTTGTATTATGAAAGTTGTAATCATTTTGGGTAGTTCTTATCTGGCCAAACTATCTATTTATATTCTTAGAAACATTAAACAATATTATTTTAATTTACTAGAGTTTGAGATAATATTGCAGATATTAAAACAAAGGTTTCGATTTGGCTATTATTTATTTTGATTTTGATGACATATTAATACGTACTTGTTTGGAGACGTAAAGGTATGTTTGTGCACGGTGACTTGATGAAACTCTACGTAGTTGTATTAGGAGGAGTAAATTTTGTTGGGGCTTTTGAGAAAAGTAACGGGGTGTTATATACTTCATCCAGACTTTTGAGAACAGTAATATATAGTTGTATACTTTGTCAAGGCTCTCGAGAAGAGTAATGAAAAATTGCATACTTCATCGAGGCTCACTAAAAGAGTAATGGGAAGTGGAACGATTATTCTTAAGTTGCATTTGACAATATCATTGGTGGTTGTATTAATTCTTGTGATGACATGTTTTTAACGTGTGATGATATGTTTGAACTATTGTTTAAGACAATAGGCTTTGTGAATGCTTAAAATTGATGGAATTGAATGGTGTTATGAGATGTTCGGTGAGTATTATATTATGACTGATGTATATTCTTGTTATAATGTTTTGATGTTTGTAAGTTAGCTCACCCTTGCATTGGTGGTTTCCACCTACGATGATCGTATTTTATATGGGAGTAGATGTTCATATAGGTGTTGAGAACGATGCACAACACTAGGGAAAATGGTCAATATCGAAAGACATTTTAGATAGTGTTTTAGTCTTAGGTTTTGCCTTTTCAATAAAGTCTATTTGTAAAACAATGATTTTTTTTCTTTTTCTGTTTGTAGAGATTTTCAAATAAGGGAGGAATAAAGCTTAATTTTAATTATAAATTTGTATTAATTATAGATTTTAGAAAGCAAAAAAAATGGGTTTTACATCACTTACAACACTACAAGAAATTTGGTTATTATTAAAGTTGTCAAAATGAGTTAGAATCTGTGGATCAACCTGACCCACCATGGGTTTGAGCCGGAATAGGCTGAAATTTTTTTACACATTTTAATACGGGTTAATTTTTGACTGGTCCATAAAAAACTTGACTCACCCGGGTTGAACCCATGGTGAGCCGGGTTGGCTTACCAACTCACAGATAAAGGGCGACACAAGTGCTTTTTATTATGTTGGGCTTTGCATTTAGGTCGGGTTGAGTTGTTTATTATTTGTTGTTAGATAGTAATTTGTATTTTTGTGATTTTGGTTTTTATTTTGACTTTAACATCATTTTGGATTGTTTTGAAGTTTATTTACATTTTAATCAAAATTATAATTTAGTTTTTTAACGACCGAAGAAAAAAAATTGTATTTTTTTGTTAATTAAGTAACTCAGTTAGTCAACCTGTTTAACCCATCAACTCGTGGTGGGCCAAGTCGGGTTCAAATTTTTTTGGCTCGCTATAAAGTGAGTCGAGTTGGGTTGGCTCACTAAGTGGCCAACTCATTGTGGGTTGAGTTGAGTTGGGATGGGTGGCCCGTTTTAACAACTCTAGTTATTATCTATGCCCAAAATTCGAATGTAATGGAAAATTTTAGTAGGTAGTTTGATGTTATCTATCAATTACCTACAAAGCCCATTTTGTAGGTAATAAGCTTATAGGTAAATTTATATACGAAAATGTGCATTCGTAAGTAACTTACCTATGAATTACCTACAGAAATATTCATCAGTAATTATCTAGGAAATGAAGCGTCAAAAACTATCTACAAACATTACCTATGAAATATAATGTAGAAAAATTATCGACAAAAATACTCGTGGAAAAGGTACACCACAAATGAGTGTGCACCAAATTCGCAATACATTTTTTATTAAAAATATATGACAACCATTAAACAAGGAATTCACTATTTTAAGTTATATAACTTATTTCAAGTTAATCCAAGTTACCAAAATTGTATAAATTGTGCCATGATGTAGTAACCTATCCATCATCCAAAACTAAAAGTTTAATTCCACTAAATGACCATATGAAACAAAAGATACATTATGTATGTACCTAAATGTCACACTGGATTTCCCATCCAACATTTGCCCATATAACATATATACATACTTCCAAACGAGCTAGGATGTACATGCACATCTACCTTTGTAGAAGTCTCTGAAAAAAAAAAGTTATAACTTTTCAAAAAAATATGATAGTTTTATAAGAATCATAATAATAGTTGCATAAATATATGCGATTCCACTCATTACAACTAATTTAAAAGTCTAGTTAGTTTTATACATGGGCGAACAAAAAAACATAGTCCCTAAACTCATTTAGGTACACCATCATATCTCCTATTAAAAAATCATAAATGTCCAAAAAATCCCATCTAACTCATTTTTACAAACACCATTTTTCATACATGAATTTTCCAATTCACTTAAAAAGCTACCTTGAAGAATGATAAAAAGCGATGAGAACAGAATCACAAAGAAGCTAAAGCTATAGTTCAAGCTTCGGTAATATGAGAAGCATCAAATTTTCTCTATACTAATTTTTCAAAGCAATCCATCACCATCAAAATCTAAATATCACAAGATTTAGAAAATTCATAACTTTTAGGCTTGTGAATTCTTAACCAATTGATAATAAAATGACCACTTAGTCATGTCCACAGGAAATACAATAATGATTCTCACAAAAGAAAACAAAAAAAGAAGTTAAAACATACAGTGATGTACCATGTTTTATTGCTAAAACCCAATAACAAACAAGACACCACCTCTTATGAATAACTTGCTTCTGATAAGGAAATTATTATGTATAACAAGTTCTCAAAGTAACTAACAAATACCAATGGACTCTTGTTATTGTGGAAGTCTATACTAAACTTTAGGGTGAACAATGATCTAGAGTGTCATTATCTCTTAGGCATAGTGTCGCATAAATACCCCAACTTCCACATATTGTAACCATATGCATATGAAAGGTGCATGAACCTACCATGTGTGTGGTGGCTCCTATTTTGCTGAAAAACATGTTTTTCTTATTGTATATATTACTATGAAAAACATTCTCAATACAAGATTTACACCAACTTCAACACACATTTTCAACTCGTTCCAGATTTCAGGTTCACTAGTGGTTGAGCTGGAGTGGCATTAGATTTTTGTTGGATTATCTCGTTAACAGTAGTTGCTAACTGTCCTATTTGAGTCTTTAAAACCTGGATAGTTGCCTCCAAAGAAGTATTCATTCTATTGTTTTTGTGGTTGTGCAACTTATCCTGATTGTTTGAATGGTTGTTGTTGTCCAGTTGATCCTTGAATTGCCTCAAAAGTTGTGTATTTGAAGTTAATTTGGGTACATAAATGGTATGTTGAAATTGTTGTGTATGTGGCATGGATGAATTCGTAGGTTTATAGTTAGGATTTGGAATCCATCGTGGATTTCCTTGAGATTGATTCTGCCACTAATTAACCTTGCCACTAGCTGCGAATCTAAGCTTGCCACATCTTTTAGCTGTGGACATTGATTTGTGTAATGATCACTAACAGCACATAAACCACAATGTTTTATTACATCGTCCACTTTCTAGGTCAAAGTTGTAATTGTAATTAACTCCAAGATCTTATTTCCAATTTTCAAATTATTCTCTGTCAGCAAGCCTTGTCCTTCCACAATATTTACTTCTGCCTCATGCACTGATTTGGGGTTTTCGCCACCTCTTATGCTGAATTGTTGATTGTATTCAACTATGATGGAAATGAGATAACTTGCATCTTTGGAGTGTTATGCATGAACACCATACCACTGGTAGAATCGAGCATGTTTCTATCCACATAAGTAAGCCCTTCATAAAAGTATTGAAGCATCAATTGTTCACTTATTTGATGATTGGGATAAGTAGCACAAAACTTATTAAAATGCTCCTAGTATTAAAATAATGTTTCTCCTTAAGAGTGCCTAATTTCCTTACAACAATAGTCCCTGATGCAGGGGAAAACATCTCTAAAAATTTCCTCTTCATCTCATTCTATTTAGTAACTGGAGTTGGTCGGGAGAATTACTATTGTAACGTCCCTATTTTTAATAAATTATATTATTTATTTTAAATAAAACATTTAGAAAATATTCTATTTTTACTAATGTTTTGTATTTTATTACGATGTAGTTTAAACATTAAAAATATATTTTATCATAATATAGTTTTTACTTATTAGAAATAACAATAAGAAGAAAATAAAACTAATAAAATATATATATCAAAAAAATATTAGGTAAAAAATATATTAATTAAAATATTATTAAATAAGTGTGTATTAAAAAAAATCTTCTAAAGAGATAAGAAGATAAGGAAAAAAATAGAAAAAGAAAAAACAAAGAAAAGAAAAGAAATAAAAGAAAAAGAAAGAAGATAAGGAGATAAGGAGATTTAAAGGATTTTTATCTAAATACATGGAAGATAAGAATAATTAGAAGTGATAACCTTACATTTAATGCATCCATTCATTACTTGGCAAGTGGGCACATGCATGGCTTGTAAATGGATGAAACAAAAGGATGATGAAAGAAAGATGACCTAAGATTACTTGATCCACATGTATTACATGGATTACTTTGGAAAGTTTTGGCTTACCTTTCATTAATGAAAGGAATCTTATTCTAACCAATAAATACATGGAAGAAATGTAGAAAGAGTGAAGGTGATTTACATAAGAAAGTAAGAAAGTGAGAAAGAATAGAGAGAAAGAAAGAAAATAGAGAAAGAAAAAATAGAGAAAATTGATAAACTCATGGTTTTATATTAATCCTTTATTTATTTTGAATCATATATTATTCTATTTACTTCCATTTAACTTATTCAAATTTATTATCTTCTTATATTTATTTAATTTATCTCTAGTTATACACTGATCCTGTTTATTTATTTTATCTCCAGTTATGCACTGATCCTATTTATTTATTTTATTTAATTTATCTCCAATTATGCACTAGTCTTGTTTATTTATTTTATTTAATCTCCAGTTATGCATTTGTCCTATTTATTTATTTTATTTTATTTATCTCCAATTATGCACTAGTCCTATTTATTTATTTTATTTTATTTTATTTATCTTCAGTTATGCACTGGTCCTGATTATTTATTTTAATTAATCTCCAGTTATGTATTGGTCTTGTTGTTTATTTATTTTATTTTATTTATCTCCAGTTATGCACTGGTTTGTTTATTTATTTTATTTAATCTCCAGTATTGGTCCTGTTTATTTATTTCATTTAATTTATCTGCAGTTATGCATTGGTCCTATTTATTTATTTTATTTAATATATCTCCAGTTACGCACTAGTCCTGTTTAATTTATATTTTTATTATTATATTTATTTATAACATTCTAATCCTTATCTAATTATTTATTTAAAGTTATTTCTTTGATTCTTACTTTATCATTATTTTATAATAATAATAATAATAATAATAAAATAAAGTAAAAGTAAATATTATTTTATTCAATGTGAGCTTGGATAGAAGAAAATATTATATGTACATTTTATTGTTATTTTATAATCTTTGTGTATAGTTTATACAATGACCTGCTTTGATAGTCATCACGTTTTATGACCTTTGAAAATAGTCAAGAGTATGTCAGTTAAGTAAGTGTTAAGTCTTGTTTCAATAAGTTGAGATTTAACCAGTGTCAGAGTGTTTATATTGGGAAGTCACAGTTTGGTACACTACGGGGATGAAAGGCAGGGACCATGGTAGGGTCTAAGGAAGTTTTACCAAGTAGGTGAATATCTGGATAGTTCAGAATAGTGCATTGGACTAGGATATTCATAGGCCAAACTTGGGACTATCCGATACCTGCTTGGCATCGCCAAGGTTAGGTAGTGAGTATATCTCTCTTTTGTGGGCCGATAAATGGCTAATATTCTCGAGAAAGAAATAATTATGATTATACCAATGTTTTATGAGAAATACTCAACTACCTAATCACTTCCCAAAGTAACTTTTGATGTTCATAATGGACCATCAGAAATGAAATATGGATCCATATGTCTGATTAAACCAGATCAAGTTTTGTGGTTGTAGGTCCAAATCTAGGCCCCTAGTGTCTATATTGTTTGTTGAGTTTATTAAGATTGATATTTAAGGCTTATAAAGACCTCACTCCTTTCATATTTTTCCTTCATATGTACCTGTTGCATGAGCAGAAAAGGAACCTGCTCAGTGAGAGTTGTTTGGGATATTATTGGTGGATCTTCTAAAGATTGACTCATGGATAATTTCTATTAATATCTTTAGGAGATATTAAAAATATAGATAATCTTCTATTCTAATGTAAGACTCTTAATATCATACAAATATATATTTTTGTAATATTTTATGAACAATTACAGAGATGTAAACTATATATATATATATATATATATATATATATATATATATATATATATATATGAATATGAAGTTATGTTATTATTAATATTCTCTCAAAGAAAATCTTATGGTAAAAAAAATTAATTCCATATCTTTTTATCAAATAATAATTATTTAATATAGTAGTCGGGGTGTCACAACCATACTTTCGTTTCATCACTTAATGAGAAAGGAAAAGCTTTCATCCTTACAATATTCTCTAAAACTCCAACTAGTTTCAATGTGGAACACAATAGCAAGAATTCCATTAGATGCTTGTAAGGACCCTCTCAAATCAACCCGTGAAACTTTGGCGAAGATTGCAACAACACAAACTTAAGCTCAAAACTACTATTGTTGTTTGCTTATGGAAACTGAACACACAAGTGTTGATATCCAATGTCCTAATTTGCTAGTTCCTTGAGATTTCTACTAGTTGGGATGCACATGCTTTCGTCTTCTAAATGCTACAGTTGTTCCAGAATCACCAAAGCCTCCTTAATACTCCTTCTCTGATTAGGTACGATAGCTTTTCTTTCCTTTGTCAAGGTTTTTTCCAACTCCAAATTGACTCCAATCAATGGTTTTGGTGAAGACTTAGTTCTCATATACCTTCATCCATAACTCAATGGAAATATTACCAAAAATATTGCAGAATAGGTGTAAGTATGAGCAAAAGAATTTACAATGGCTTAAACAAGCATTCCTAAAACGAAATGAACTAAGTTATTTATACGACACGATTAACACATAAAACACTCAAACAATGGCATCTCTTCAGCAACAACACCATTTCATAAACCTTTTAGTCACCTAAGACTTATACAAAAAACTGATTTCCTCACTAGTGTACTATAGTGTGAAACCAAAGATCAATCCAAGGAGAGACAATGAATTTAAGTGTGTTTTGCATGTGTTAATGTGTTGAAAATGAAGGAAAACTATTTATTAAAATGAACTAATGTATGAAGAAAATTAAATGAAAATGATGCATGATTCATAAACTAAAACAACATGTGATGCATGGAAATGGAATATTAATGAGGGAACCCTGACAAATAATGATTTGCAACATGATTCAAACATCAAACTGTTTGCGAAAATGCCTAAGAGAAACTACGTGAATGCAAAGTGTTTGTGAAAATGTCATAGAGAACTAAGAACATGAATTATGCAGTGCAACTAATATGTACACAATCAAAGTAAATGAATTAAGTTTGATGAATGATTAAAACTAACTAGGAATCATTAAGACTAAACTTCACAAATTAGAACGCATAACACATTGAAAACAAGTTGACAGAGAAGTTATCCTTTGTAAATGTGCAGGGCAACCTAGGTTATTTGCACACATCAAACTTGCTTAGAACATTGTAGAAATACTCATAATGCAAACTGTTTGCAAAAATTCCTAAGAGAAACTATGTGAATGCAAAGTGTTTGTGAAAATGTCCTGGAGAACTAAGAACATGAATTATGCAGTGCAACTAATATGCACACAATCTAAGCAAATGAATTAAGTTTGATGAATGATTAAAACTAACCAGGAACCATTAAGACTAAACTTCACAAATTAGAACGCATAACACATTGAAAACAAGTTGACAGAGAAGTTATCCTCTGTAAATGTGCAGGGCAACCTGGGTTATTTGCACACAGTGCCGAAATCATGAAGTTAGCATCTCAATCAACTCTTTTCATCATGAATTAAACAACAGAAGTGTAATGAATGCATTTGGTTTAGTGGTGAAAGAGAATCGAAGAAAACAATTTACAGGGTATCTATGCATCAAAAATAACAAACTTAACTACCAAATTAGGAATGCAAAAGTCGCGCTTTGAAAATGAAATTAAAGTATTCTACCACACTCAACAAATCAAAACGAAGTCAAAGGAATCACGAATAATGAAAAATGATGCAAGAATTTTGATGCCCTGACTACTATATTAAATAATTATTATTTGATAAAAAGATGTGGAATTAATTTTTTTTGTACCATAAGATTTACCTTGAGAGAACATTAATAATAACATGACTTTATATTCATATATATATATATATATATATATATATATATATATATATATATATATATATATATATATATCTTACATCTCTTAATTGTTCATGAAATATTACAAAAATATATATTTGTATAATTTTAAGAGTCCTACATCAGAATAGAAGATTATCTATATTTTTAATATCTCTTAAAGATATTAATAGAAATTATCCATGAGTCAATCTTCAGAAGATCCACCAATAATATCCCAAACAACTCTCATTGAGCAGGTTCCTCTTATGCTCATGCAACAGGTACATATGAAAGGAGTGAGGTCTTTATAAGCCTTAAATATCAATCTTAAAAAACTCAACAAACAATATAAACACTGGGGCCTAGAATTGGACCTACAACCATAAAACTTTATCTTGTTTTACCAGATATATGGATCCATATTCCACTTATGATGATCCATTATGAACATCAAAAGTTACTTTGGGAAGTGATTAGGTAGTTGAGTATTTCTCCATAGAACATTGGTACAATCATAATTATTTCTTTCTTGAGAATATTAGCCATTTATAGGCCTATAAAAGAGATATATACGCACTACCTAACATTGGCGATGCCGAGCAGGTATCGAATAGTCCCAAGTTTGGCCTTTGAATATCCTAGTCCAGTGCGCTATTCTGAACTATCCAGATATTCACCTACTTGGTAAAACTTCCTTAGACCCCACCATGGTTTCTACCTTTCATCCCGTAGTGTACCAAACTATGACTTCCCACATACAAACACTCTGACACAGGTTTAATCTCTACTTATTGAAACTAGACTTAATTGACACACTCTTGGATATTTTCAAAGGTCATAAAATGTGATGACTATCAAATCATGTCATTGTATAAACTATACACAAAGAATATAAAATAAAATAAAATGTACATGTAATTTTCTTCTATCCAAGCTCACTGAATAAAATAATGTTTACTTTTACTTTACATTTATGTTTTTTTATAAAATAATGATAAAATAAGAATCAAAGTAAGAACTTTAAATAAATAATTAGATAAGGATTAGAATGTTAAAAATAAATATAATAATAAAAATATGAATTAAACACGACTGGTGCGTAACTGGAGATATATTAAATGAAATAAATAAAAATGACTAGCTCATAACTAGAGATAAAATAAATAAACAGGATCAGTGCATAACTGCAGATAAATAAATTAAAATAAATAAACATGAACAATACATAACTAGAGATTAAATAAAATAAATTAAATAACTAGAGATAAATTAAATAAAATAAATAAAAAGGACCGTGCATAATTGGAGATAAGTTAAATAAAATAAATAAATAAATAGAACTAAGGCATAACTAGAGATTAAATAAAATAAATAAATAGGACCAGTGCATAACTGGAGATAAATAAAATAAAATAAATAAATAGAATCAATGCATAACTTGAGATAAATTAAATAAAATAAATAAACAGAACTAGTGCATAATTGGAGATTAAATAAAATAAATAAGTAGGATCAGTGCATAATTGGAGATTAAATAAAATAAATAAATAGAATCATTACAACTGGAGATTAAATAAAACAAATTAAATAAACAAAACTAGTACATAACTGGAAATAAATAAAATAAAATAAATAAATTGTACATGTGCATAATTGGAGATTAAATAAAATAAATAAACATGACTAATATATAACTAGAGATTAAACAAAATAAATTAAATAAACAAATCAGTACATAACTAAAGATAAATTAAATAAAATAAATAAATAAATAGGACCAGTGCATAGCTAGCTAGAGATTAAAGAAAATAAATGAACATGACCATTGCATAATTGGAGATAAATTAAATAAAATAAATAAACAAGACCAGTGCATAATTGGAGATTAAATAAAATAAATAAACAGGACCAATGCATAACTGGAGATTTAATAAAATAAATAATCAGGACCAGTGCATAACTGAAGATTAAATAAAATAAGTCATGCATGTGCTCATTTTTTATCCAAATCATCATTATTTTTATTAATGAAGAGACAATGTTTATCTCTTTAGGTTATCTTTTGTATTTCCTTTCTCTTTTCTTTTATCTTTTCTATTTTTTTCTTCTTCTTATCTTCTCTCTTTATCTTCTTATCTCTTTAGAAGATTTTTTTTTAATACACACACCTATTTAATAATATTTTAATTAATATATTTTTACCTAACATTTTTTTAATATATATATATATATATATATATACATATTTTATTAGTTTTGTTTTCTTTTTATTGTTATTTTCAATAAGTAAAGCTTACATCATGATAAAATATATTTTTAATGTTTAAACTACATCATAATAAAATACGAAACATAAATAAAAATAGAAGATTTTCTAAGTGTTTTATTTAAAATAAATAATACAATTTATTAAAAGTAGGGATGTTACAAGAATGACGAAATGCGAATTGAAATTTTAGAATAGCGAGATGAACACATGAATAACATTGATGAACATATGTTGATTTCGAGTTGAGCATCTAAATTATCAATTAAACATCTGAACATGTTCCAACAAACAAATATATTTGAAACTAAAAATAGTGATTTGAACAAGGGAAAAAAATGCAATTGAAATCAAGTGCTAGAAGAAAGAACACTCATGAAAAATGCAGAAAATGTTCTGATTCTGATTTCTTGATGTATTATTTCACTTTAGCTAAGGATGATTGTGCATTCAGTTTGTGTAATGCGGCAACTATGTGCTCCTAAAATTTTTGAATGTATTTCTACACTCAATATTGATTCAAGATGTGAAATTAACCATAAAGAATCAAGAACTCAAACATTCATTGTTTTGCTCATGAAGAAGATGAAACAAGAAGAATTGATGAAGAATAAACGGTGAAAGTGAATTGAATTCATAGTGTAATGTAACAAAAACTTACAAATCACGAAACAAGTGAAGAAATGTACCAAAAAATGGATCAAATATCCAAGAGTAGCCTAATGTGTGATCTACTCCAAGAAATCTTCTCCAAACCAAGGTAAAAAGTGCAATGAATGATGAGAGAATGGTGTGCTATGTGGTGTGAATGACGAACCGTTATGATGAAGGATTATCTTGTTTCCTTTTAGATTTACGAATATGATGAAGAATTATTTAAGAAAACTGAAGGAAGATTCTCACTGGACATTAAGATAGCAAGTTATCTAGATGTGAAGGTTCACTTCCAAGAGCTCAAAAGGAAGAAGGAGACAGATTGAGTTTACAAATGATAACAAGGATGAAAGCATAAAACGTAAATAGAATAGAAATAAAGAAGAACAAAAGCCAAGTGGAAGAGATAGATAGTGATGACTATGGAAGTGAGGCACGCCACTCTTAGAGGGGTATAAACAAACCAAGCTCTAGAGATGAGTGATGTTGTGTCGCCACTTGCAAAGGCAAGATAAGGTAAGAGAGATCTCCATTCCTTGAAGGAGGGCTAGTTCATAGAAAAATGGTTGAAATAAAAAGTGTTTTTAATTTAAAATGTTCAACCCTTTTACAATTGGTAGAGCTCCCCTTAAATAGATAGTCTTAGGGGCTCTAAGTAAAACACAAAAGATGTAAAAGGGGTTATTTAGAAAAGCAAGAAAACCCTAATTCTAGAAGCATCTTCAAGTTAGCACAAAATGAAATGGTAGTGTGTCTCCCCATGTGGATTCTTGGCTAAGTGAAGGAGAATGAGACAAAGTGGTCTCCAAATCATGCCAAAGGAGCATAAAGAACAAAAGAGACAAAAGGTACAATGTCTACTTTTGCTTTATGCTTTTTACTTTTGCTTTACACTCTCATCCACATCATTTATGCTCTCCAATCACCATGTGCCACCTATCATGCTCCTTTATACTAAATTAACCTACAAAAACAAATTAAACAAGGATTAGCATGTTGGCTTAAGTCAAGTCAACTTTGGTCAATAAGTCAACCCTAGTCAAGGGTCAACAAGTCAACCAAAATTAAGTAAACTAAGTCAACCTAGGGAAATCATAATAACAAGATGGAAAATAAAGATAGAGATATAAAAGAAGGATCCTCCCCTCTAGTCATGCTTCTTGTAACACTTCTTGGGGGAGTCACCATGGTTCCTTGAGTGGTCAATCCTTCATCACGTTATTTGCTTTGTGTTTTCTAGTCTTATATAGAGCTAGTAACCTATTAACTTGTAACTAACTACTATAGTTACAATTCCCTAAGAAACAATACTAAAAACAAATTATACTAATTTTAAAGTTGAGCTTGAGTAACTCTGATCAACTGATACCTTTCAATGGTATTCCAATGGCTACTTCTCCTTTCAACATGTGTCATTAAGTGTCTTGAACATGCTTTATTTGCTTACACTTGCCTTAGAGCTCAAATTTGAAAAGCCAACTTTCAGTCAAACTTTAACCTTTTTGCACCAAGATTTTCTGGTTTGATTCGTATTTTCTAAATTTAGTGCTTCCTTCATGACAATTCAATTGTGTTTTAGTCTCTTTTAGTGTTCTTGAAGGTTTCAAACTCTTTAATCACAAATTGGAATTTTAATTTTGAGAAAGTCAACCATATAGTCAACCTCTATGATTACATTTCTCTTTCAAATTGGTTCACAATCCTGTTATGCTACATAACTCATGCTTCTCAAATTTAGATCAATTCTCTTCCTTGGAATTGAGTATTTATTTTTGAACTTAAGTCATTCAACCACAAGTTAGCAATTTATTAGCCTAAGAGAGTAAAAACTATGTTCAAACCTAAGGTAAACTAAGCTAGACTTAAGCTAAACTTCTACTAATAGGCTAAATTTTTACTTTACTCTATAACTCCAAAACTAAACTTGAACAAAATGACTAACATAAACAAACTAAACTTTTCAAACCCAAACTATTTCTAAAATCCTCCTACAATCTACACTAAAAACATGCTAAAGCTCTTGAATTAAAATAAATTTGCAAAACTAACATCAAATACTACTTAACCTAAATCTAATCTAAAAACTAAAAATTAACCACTAAAACTAACCCAAAAGAGCACATTTAGTCGAGGAAAATAACAAGAATAATGGACTTATCAATCTCATATAAGCATGTTCAACAATTATGCATTATTTTATTAATATTAGTTTGACCACTATGATAAGTTGGTATTTTTACCCTCATTTAATTTTTAATTATGGGAATTTAGTTGAATTCTTGTGCTTAAAAAATAATTTAATTGATAGTTTTGATAATTAGACTATTTGAGCTTGTGTGATAAAAATGTCTTAAAAAGTGATTTTTATTTGCATAAAACATTCTTAGATATTCTAACTTTTTTTATGCAGCTGAAGTTCAAATTAAGTTCATTTAATGTGTGAAATTAAATTGATTAAAATTACAAAACATCTTAAAAAGAGGCTAAAATCAGCAAGTTCTAGAAAAATCACTTTTGGATCCCTTACATTACTTATACACTCCCCTTTTTTGGCAATGGGCCACCCAAAAAATATTTTGCACCTCTAATATGTCTATTTTCATCCCTCCTACACTCACTAAATTAGCTTAACTAGATCATGCCATGTGGCGATCCACCCTTTTCAAATCTGTCCACCCATATGGTGACACGTGACAACACCACAACTCACAAAATTATACTAATTAGGCGTTGCCACATCATCATCTTCAACCTTCTCCCATTTTTGCATCAAACCTCATCAAACCACGAACCCTCAACATTCAACCTCTTGACACCATCCCTACATCAGCCACTATAAACACGAATGAACCACCCATGGTAGTCTCTACGACGCAGATCTGTCCATGCAAATCATCACGGTAGCTAAGACTATGCACTACGTCGTTCAACCACCTCGTGCCACCATTGAAAGAAGAAATGCAGCAACACCGCAAGTGAGGCGTTGGACGTCGTCGTCACCACTACACGAGCAAGTCCCGCACCATCCTCACGTCTCTGGAAAATACAATTCAAAATTCCACTACAAAAAACACATGTGAACGGACCAGAACCTTCGCGCATCTACAGAATGAAGTTCATCAGACCACCACACTGCTCGTCAGACCTCCAACGTCGTCAACCACATTAAACCCATGCTGCCATCACAAGTGCATATATGTCATGAACATTTTGGCAACGATGCAACCTCACGAATCCTTCACGCAACAGAACCCTAAGGGAGGAGAGAGAAGCTTCATTTGGGAGAAAGAAAGAGTGCCAAACTATTAATGTTTATGATTTTATGTTTGACGTAGAGGAATTAGACATTAAAAATGACTAGTGACAAAATTGTAAATAAGTGGTCAATGTTTTATGTCTGGCACCCTAGGGTTAGACGTAAATATCGCAATTTATGTCTGACTACATAAGGTCACACGTAAATTTATGTTTGACGTCCTATGATCAGACGTAAATTTAAGCCTGACCATAGGGCGTCAGACGTAAACGTTAAAATTTATATTTCAGGTCTTCTCCTCAAGTGGCAAAAGGGTTAACTTTTTTTTTTTTGTTTTCGTGGCGCACGTAGTGGACGACATTCAAAGGTTTGTTTCTCCTTTGATTCCATTTTTGTGTGCCTAAATTTATGTATTTCTCCATTTTTGCTTCCTGAAACGTTGAAATCCTTCAATTTTGTGCATAGGCGACGGAGGATGGTGTTTGCTCCAACTGCAGTGGCGACACGACAGTAGGTCTCCTTATAAGAGGAGCGACGACGAAGCTGTTTTCACCTAACTACAACAACAATGCGAACCATGGTAGTGTTTCTCCATACAAAAAGCTTGGTTTTTGCCTTTTTCTTCTGTGTTTTCTAACTCAAAATTTAGTTTATATTAGATGTGTTTTGTTTTTGTAATTTTACGTTATAATGTGAAGAAGAAGAAGAACATGAAAAAGAAGAATAAGGAGAGAAATAAGAAGAAGAACGTGAAGAAGAAGAAGAAGGAGAAGGAGAGAAAGAAGAAGAACGATAAAAAGAAGGGGATAAAAAAAGAAGAAGAAGAAGAAGAAAAAAAGGATAATTGGGAGAAGGAGAAGAAGAAGAATGCAAAGGAGGAGAAGGCAAAGAGATTTGGTGCAGATATGGAAAAAAAATTTTAAAAAAAATTATGTTTATTACTTTTGTAACATGCGTAAATTTACACCTATTATAAATGCAACCGACATGAATTTACACCTGTTGTAAAAAGCCTTTTTAATGTTGGTGAATTTAGAAACTTTCATGTGATTGAATGAGTTTTTGCAAATAATTACGAATGTACTTTGATTAAATCTGAAAACTTTAACAAAAATTAATCAAGAACGTACTTTGGTTAATTAGTTGTTTGCTTAATCTTAGAGGTAAAAGAATAGACATGATTAGACATAATAATATTTATTGAGAATGTACTTTAATTAAATTTACTATGATTAATCTACAAAGTTCTTACTTTTAATTGAGAATGTACTTTGGTTAATTATGAGAACGCCAATAAATTAATTGAGAATTTACATTGATTAATTTGATATTCTACAATGATAATTAATTGAGCAATAGTCTTTAGATAACCGATGAAAAAGCAGTAGAATCAATCTATTTTCTTTGTCATTGTTTTTTTTATATTTCTTTATCTTTATGTTCTTCTATTATTTTTCCCAATTTTAGTTGACTAACCCTTTTGTATAGTTTTTATAAGGACTAGTTTGTTAGAATTCAATTTCGTGTTCGTCGGGAGACGACTTTGAGTTATTTTACCCTTTTTATTTTGTTGACTACTTGCTAAGCAATATTAAAGTTGTTATAGATAAGTAATATTAATTTGACCGTGTCAACCACAATGTTATCAAACCACTTTAAGCATCTTTATAACCAAAACAAAAGCTGATTTGGTTTTTAAAGTATTGCATATGAGGCAAATGCGACATAAAAAGATTGTTATAAACTGAAGAATATGAATCCTATTACCTCCTTATGGTAACCTTGTTGCAACTTTTGTATTAGACAGAGCAAGCTTGCTTTTAAATGGAATTGAGAAATACATAGGGTAAACCAAGAGAACACATAACATTTGTAAGGATGCTGCCACTGATGCATTAAGGGATTTGGGCCTTATTAATTACAACTTGTACTTTATAATTTTTTGACCTCTATTGTTTTACACACTAATACCATCAATATTCTTTTGTTTCCCAAGCACAATAGTGAGTGTAATTGTCTTTATTCTTTACAATAATATTTCTCAATTTTCAGAATTCTATTCTATGTACAAATAGAGCTTGAACCTAATATTGTACTTTTTCTCTAATATATAGCTTTGTCAGAAGTTCAATCCAATGGTTATGTGCCATAATATTTGAGTGTCATTGAGGTTAGCACCATTTTGAATTTTTTCTTCATGTTTAACATTCAAGCAATATTAAATATACAATTTAAATAAGACCTAATGTAAGTTAAGCTTCATCAACACCATTCCAAACGTAGCAACTTTACAAATCAGATCAGCAAGCCGACCATTAGCTAACATCCTATATCCACATGATTGCTGAAGAAATGGGGAGTTAAATGCTAATTACGTACAACCCTTCAAGCAGTAAAAGGAAAGAAATAATCTCATAGATTCGTAATAAAGAAGCAGAGGTTACAAAATTGATTAAATGTTTCATAGTACTCCAAAGGATCATAGTCACAAGCAACATCCTTGAGAAGTAGTTCTAATCGTCTACGACTTCTCTCAAGCTAACAAGACATTGCAATTCTCTTTGAAATTAAATGACAACTTAAAATTACTTAAATAAATGACAACTTAAAATTACTTCAAAAAATTTTAAAGCAATTTTTTTAGAAATTATCTACATATCCTCAGATTCTCTTCAATCATAAAAATAATGTAATATGTTATTTCATTCTTAAACCAACATTTGTTGGCAAACATTTTTAGTCTTTGCAGAAGATGTACAAATGTCAAGAATTCATCAAACACTTACAAGATATAATGCCAATATTGTATAATTTATTTTTAAAGCACTTGCATTGATACAATCATTTTTCAAGTATCAATCGATAGAACAAAATTGAATTAATACCCTATTCTTAAAATTTCCCAAGACAATTTTATAGGAGCAATTCCAGGAAGTTGAGGCATCATTAGCTTTAAAAGCTTCTAAAAAGTTGACTTTCCTTTCTAGAGTTTTGTATACAATTTCTTTTGACTAAAAGAAGATGAAGTTGTAGTTGAAGAATCATTGGAAATTGTTGAATGCTTCCTCCAAATACATAACTTGTCGAGCATCGGTGTGCACCACAATCACAATATCAGAGTTGCTCCCTGTTGGAGCATCCACGACGTCTCTAATTGTCATCATCGCCTCTTCCTTGGGCAACACCTTCCTGTCATGCGTGTGCCCACCCGTTTTCGACAAAAACACATATCATTGAAATTAGGATTATGAGAAACAAAAACTTTAAAATAAAATTGAAGATGAAGAGAAAGTAAGTAGAAGAGAAATTGAACTTACAAAAAAAGAAAAAATACTTAGGAAAAGGGAGAAAATGACTTAGAAGAATGGCTTCCATGAGGAGAGAAAATGATTTCGTGAAGGTATTTATACTAAGATTGGGAAGATGGTGGATTCAATAAAACTATCCAAAAAAACCCAAAATGTAAAACCTTAAACCCATTACCTACTTGACCAAAAAAACCCAATTCGAGAAGGGTTTATGCTTCCTTCCACCATATTAGGATTTGTGTACTATTCTTTCTGGTTTGTGAAAGAGCCTTGTTCTGGTTTGTTTCATGAATCGTGATCATGACATGAACCTTGTTGTCCCTAGAGGATGGGATGCAAAGTCTCTTTTCTTGCATGAGTGTCGGGTTCGAGCTAAAAGGCGACACGATGATGCCGACGAAGCTTCTAACGATGATTGAAACTGCTATGTGTGGCCTCAGCCGGATGAAGGACGTACAATGTTTGGGTTGAGATTGTGTTTCATCTTACTGAAGGTCAAGTCTGGTTGGTGAAGGATGGTGTGTTTTGTCTCAACGTGATTTGTAGTGTGGGGATGGATTATAACAGTTTTTTAGAGGTGAAATAAAGCCTAAACGTATGAGGTGAAATAAAAGATATGGTATCTACAAAATCTGCACATAGATAATATATTATTTTTAATTAAAAAAATTATATAATTCTTACATACGAAGCTCTTTTTCACAGGTAACTTTTTTAAAATAATTTTTAAAGCATGATTGGTATGTGGTCTTGAATGTTGAGAATTTTGGTATGAGGATGTGGAATGCTTGTATGAAAGTTTTAAACTTTGGTGACCTTAGGCATAAATATAAATCTACATATGGTATGAGCAATGTAGTGTATAAGAATTGGAATGGGATGTGGATTTGGGGATATTTGATACTTGGTTGAATTCTTGATTCCCAAAATGTGACTTATTTGGTATATGGAATTGCATGAAATGTTTTGGAATGCCTTGGTTTGGTTGAATGTTGTCAAAACTATAGGATTTTGGGTGTCTGCATTATGTAGATTCGTTGGGTAAGCAAACAACTTGTTAAGCGAATGAATTTTGGCAAAGAGGTTTTCTTGCTAGGTGAGCAATTCTCTCATTGGGCAAGTTGGGTTTTCTTGTTCAGAGTCATCTTTGGGATTCCCGCTTTGTTAACTGTCAGATTGGGCTGAAATTTTGACAACATGTCCTAAGCATATGATTCTTCGTTTTGACCACTAGGATCTTTGATTTGAGGCCTGCATTTAGAAACGCTAGTCTCTTGTGATTTCTCTATTTTAGGTTTCTCTTTTATGAACAACATTTCTACTTGATGTCTTGATATATTTTTTTGCACTTATTTGTAGTTTTGGTTTGATATTGGAATAAAAGAATGTGTATTGTGAATGATAGAATGTGTGTGATATGAATTGTAAAACATGACAATATGATGAGATGATGTGCAAGGAATTAAGTGAAATGTTTCAAGGAGATTATTTCAATATAAAGGGATGTGATATATTGCTTTGAATGTTATGTTTTGGTTGAATGGCCATATTCTTCCTAAAGAGGAAGGGTATGGTAAAATTGTTAGGGTTATGCATTGACTAAGGACACCTTTGAAGTCATTCTAATACTTTACTAGACTTACAAACTCATGTAAATGATGAGGTCTAGGTGGTGAAGAGGTTCTTATAATTGGTTCTAAGGTGGAGGACCTTTTTTATTTTAAGCTACAGAGAATTCACCCTATCACGAGGAAGGGAAACCATGTACTATTACTAGTTTGTAACACTTGAGGCTTAATGATTTCAATTTCATTTGACGATAAGTGCACGACTTTTGGAGTTCGAGTCAAATGCATAAATCCGGATATCAAGTATAGTATTATACTCTGCTTAGGTGTTTGTGAATGATGTGATGACTAGACCATTAAATGCTATGATTTTAATTGGTTGAGATATTGTGTTATAAATTTTCTATGTGTGTTTACGTTAGTAATAATTTACTCTCCTTTGTTTATGATTGTATATTTTTCTTTTCTTTTGTGATGATCATAATTATGGTGTGAGTAGAGAATGTTTCGAGAGCTAGTAGAGTGGATCACTTTGGAGTAGTGTTTGTTTCCTTAGTTTGATGGATGTATATAATATAGAAATTTTAGTATATCTCATAGTTTGATGACTTTTTATGTAATAGTGGAAATGTTCCTGTAAGTCTTTGGATGAAGTTAATTGAAAGAAAGACCATGACTGTTACTATGATTTTATAGTTATGTATGTTTGAATTTCATCTCTACGATGAGGTCTATTCTTTACTCAATCATATAATGAAATAGCAATAATGTTTATTTTTTTTGAAGTGTACAAAATGCATAAACCCAACCCAATATTATTTAGTAGGTTGGATAATGAATTTGTATGAATTCTAATGTGGAATATACCGATATAAAAAAAAAGGAAGAAACAAACAAATGTAGAAAAAAAAAACTAATAAGTTGTGAAAAATAATACTATTGCTATATTAAAAAGCAGAATATATATTCACATGCTATGCATAATTAATCATTTAGAATGTTTGATTCTATGTAATCGGATATTCTTGTTAAAACATTATTTCAACACAATAAATAATAAACAATAACATTATTTAGAAAAATCACATAGAATAGAAAAGTAAAAAAAAAATATATTATAAAAAATATAAAAAAATAATAAAAAAAATTACGACGGAGATGGGTTATCGCTTTTTTGTTGTAGCTTCTGAGAAACAATATGCATATGATTTAGGATGATTACATTGAGAGCGCCGAGAAGTAACACCATTTTTCCCTTTTTAATATTACATACAAAGCAATTGTTTTAACCGTGTCCCAAATTAAATCCGATTGAATAGATGCACCCACCTTTTCCTTCGTATAAACTGCACTGTAATAATTCAAAACCCCTTCTCTGCATCACCGTCAACTCTTTCTCTCTTGCAGATCGGTTAGACCCGAAACCCTGCTATTGCCACTGCGCTAGCTAGGGTTTCATTTCACCTTCTCCGAACAATCTCGCTCCCGCATGCTCAACTGAAACCAATCGCATCATTCAGCAATTCGGTGGAGCCAATTCCCCAGCAGATGATATGAAACCGTGCTCGCGGACCAAGCCTCTTCTTCTTCTCTTTCTGCTGCTTCTCCACCACCACGCCGCCGTCGTTCTCTCCGATGCACCCAAAAGCAAAAACAGCTTCCGCGAGCGCGAAGCCTCTGAGGACTCACTCGGATACCCTGAAATGTAACACTCCCGTGCATTAACTTAATGGCTTTCGATTTTAAGGCTAGTTTGGTAATCTGTTTAATTTCGGAACTAGTCGCTTTTTTATTTTTTTTGCCGAGCTAGAAAGAATGACGTTGTGTATAATACGGTGAACCAGTCACACATATTGATTAGGAGGAAACTTTTATATAATCGTATATAGAATTGGGGTTTGACATTGGCCCTGATAATCTGCGTTGTAAAGGTTTGCGCCGAGGTCGCTGTAGGTTGTCGAGTTGGAGCTTCAACTCTAATTCTGATTAGAGAATTGTACTGTGAGGGTGTGTTTTATTTCCATTCTATGAAACTGCTTTTAGTTTTCAATGTGTAACTTAACCAGGTTGCTTCTAATTCTGATTACAGTAGTACTGAGTGTGTGATTGATTTCATTTTCAAAAACTGTTTTTAGTTTTCAATGTGTAACTAAGCAAGGTTGCTTTGTGGTCTGATGAAGAGTTGTGCGTGCGTCGCACACCAGAGTGTGATGGAGGGAGAAGTTGAACAAAATGAAAACTATGAGAAGAATATGAGAAAATGTCCTATCTATTTTTTTTTTTAATTTTTTTTAGGAACAATTTTTATAATTTAATAGATTTTGATGATAAATTGATTGGGTAGTGCGGAATTGTTTTAGAAAATGGTATTCAACACCATAAACTTAGAAGGGAATCTAACATGTTCTAAGAATTTGTAGCATTGTATGTAGTTGTTATACTTCTAATTACTCTCTTCTTGATTTCCCTTTTCTTATGGCCTTTGTTAGAGATGAGGATGCTCTTGTGAATTCAAAGTGCCCTAAGAATTTAGAGCTCAGATGGCAAACGGAAGTTAGTTCAAGTATCTATGCAAATCCCTTGATTGCAGATATTAATAGGTAAGTTGTTTATGTGCTCTACTTGTTGAGTGATTGTGTTTTTTTTATTGTCTATTTTCATTTTGTCAAATGTCTGCCCTATTGTTTTGCAGTGATGGGAAGCTTGAGGTCGTGGTTCCCTCTTTTGTTCACTACCTCGAGGTTCTAGAAGGTGCTGATGGGGACAAAATGCCAGGTAAAAGGATTTTGGGTTTTTACTATTTTTTTGTGATAGGCTTGGGTCAATGATGTTGTTGAGGTTGCAACATTTATAGAGCATAAAATACATGTTGTTTCCCCTGATGATATTTATATTATTATGGTTTAGTTGTAGATAAATTAAGGTTGGTTGTATTTTATAATATGGAGGTACGTAAGGTTGTGATTAAAAGGGCTTTGGCCTCAGACAGAATAAGTTTTGCAGTTAATGTGGTGGTTATTTTATAATATGGAGGTACGTAAGCTAGTAACTGCATTTGGCCTGTGCCTATTTTGTACGACTTCTGGAAGTTAATGTGGTGGTTCTAGCTTATACAACACTTTACCAGAGCAATATTGCTTTAAACTTTGACATGGGTAAGACAACCTACCCTTAGTAATGCTGAATGATTAATATTCTTAGAAAGTGATTGTAGGCCTAACTCAACCCTTCAAAATTAACTTGTAAGGTGAGATTTGTACCCACTTATATATTATAATTTTTTACCCATATCTCTAGTTGATGTAGAAACTCCAACAAATATCGGTAAACTTATTTTTGGGCTTGAGATATGTTTAATTTGACAATGAAGTACTACATAGGCATAGTTGTTTTTGGTGCTGAAAACAGTTTTGACCTTGTATGGCCCATATGAACATGGCCTATAATTATTGATACTATCACTTGTAACCTGTTAATAGGGCCCATACTTCTCCATGGCTCCTACTCAAGGAACTATGGAAAATTATATTACTATATAAGGTTGTGGTGGGGAGAGAATACTGAATGGGATCAATGGTAATGTTGTTATTCAGACTTGCGTAAACTGACTGACTGCGAATGCTTAGAATCAAGGCTTGTGATTGTGATAGATTAATTTAGGTTTGATTTTGAGTTTTCTAAACATAATATTCTGAATGGTACATAGGCTGGCCTGCTTTTCACCAATCAACTGTGCATTCTAGTCCTCTTTTATATGACATTGACAAAGATGGGGTGAGAGAAATAGCTTTGGCAACCTACAATGGTGAAGTGCTGTTTTTCAGGTGACATTTTCCTATTTCATATTTTCAATTTTTTCTTCCAATAACAATTACCCCTCACTTGTGGTGCTTTTATCATGGTTGTAATGAGTTACCATTTTTAGGGTTTCGGGCTATCTAATGTCAGATAAACTAGAGATCCCACGTAGGAAGGTGCTAAAAGATTGGTTTGTGGGCTTGAATCCTGACCCAGTGGATCGTTCTCACCCTAATATTCATGATGACCAACTTGTCCAAGAGGCTACTATCAAGAATTCTATGTCTCGTACGTCTCTGCTGTGGTTACTTCTCAGATCACTTTTTTGCAAGTGTAACGTTTAGAGATTCTCATGTTTTATCTTCAACCTAATAAAATAGCTTTCATAGGGTTCAGCAACTGCATACAATTTTGTGTCCATGTGTTGCAAAATGTACATTTATTTAATTAAATTTAATTAATTTTATCTTTTGTGTAATAATTCTCCTTGTAGAAATGAATGGAAGTAGGCATGAAGCTAAATCTTCAGTGGCTACATCTACTGAGAACCCCCTTGACACAAAAAACCAGTCTAATCCTGAGCCAGAAAAGAAAGTAAATGGAAGTGAAGTAGGTGAGAGCATTAAGGTGTCTAATCTTGAGCCAGTAAAGAAAATGAATGGAAGTGAAGTAGATGAGAGTCTTAAGGTGCCTAATCATGAGCCAGAAAAGAAAATAAATGGAAGTCAAGTAGAGGAGAGTATTAAGGTGCCTAATCTTGAGCCAGAAAAGAAAATAAATGAAAGTCAAGTACATGAAAGTATTAAGGTGCCAACAAATGTTGATAATTCCTCTGTAAATGCTGGGTCTCTGGAAACTGTTCACACAGATAATAAGACCAGCACTGGGAGACGTTTGCTGGAAGATAACAATTCCAAAGAAGCAAAGCAAGGTGTTTCTGAAACAGGGGGTATTCATGCTTCAACTGTGGAAAATGATGAAGGCTTGGAAGCTGATGCTGATTCATCTTTTGAGTTATTCCGTAATAGTGAAGAGCTGGCTGATGAGTATAGCTATGATTATGATGATTATGTTGATGAAACGATGTGGGGTGATGAAGAATGGACTGAAGTTAAGCATGATAAATTAGAGGATCATGTAAATGTTGACTCTCACATTTTATGCACTCCTGTGAGTTCCTGTTTTACCTTTCTGTTATTGTATTATAAAATGTACAAAATATTTATTCTGCTTAGTTCTAAGAGAGAAAAGTATAAAAACAATGGCTTTTGCATTTTGTCATCTTCTTGCCTTTTCAGGTCATTGCAGATATTGACAATGATGGTGTTTCAGAAATGATTGTTGCTGTTTCTTATTTCTTTGATCACGAGTGAGTCCATCTGTAGCTTACACACCTTTTAAATTTCACCAATACTTTTATTTGGTTTTCATGCAAGGATAATGATGTCATTGGAATATCATGGTAAAGTACGATGCTACTGTACAGCTTTTTTGTTTCCATTAAATACATGCATCCTAGTTAACAATTTTTTCTCTCGTTATGATTATCAGTCCTTTGTCCCTTTATTTTTACAGCTATGATACCCAAATGAATATCATTGTAAAATAAATAATGGATGAAAAAAGATTCCTGCACACTTCAGTCTTGAGACTGTTAGATATATTAGATTATTATATATCTTAGATATATATCTTATCCTTATCTTTTATCTTCAGTTACTTTGTTATTATTCCTTATTTGTATTTTGGACTTAGCCCATATTTTTCTATTATAAATACAGTACCCTATGTGTATTTTCTAAACAAGGGAGATTAATCTCATACATAGTTTTCACTGTATTGAACACAGACAAATGAATTTAATATACATGACTTCAACTCAGTGTTATCAATATGGATAATTGAAAATATCGGAGACCTAAAATTCCTTTTTAAACAATATATCGGAAGCCATAATGAGTTATGGCATGGACAAAAATAAAATTATATATATATATATATATATATATATATATATATATAATATAGAAAATGCAAAATATAGATATTGATAACTTGAAAAAGTCAAGAAATGTAATTGTAACTCAAAAATAATGAAAGACAATAAATAGCTAATAAGGAATCATATTTAAAAAATTCAAATAACAAAAAAGAAAATTAAAAGCCACAATTTTCAAGTTCAAAATTTAAATATAATGAAACATAATGTAGGAGCTGCCGGTTCAATGTGGGTAGGATGGACATGCAGCGGCGTCAGCGTTAACAGTAGCAGCAGCAACCTGATCGGCAGTGGCAGTTGCAGCAGTTGCTGTAGCAGTGGGTCTGCACAATAGTGAAAGAGAGGTTGTGGGTTCAGTGTGGGTAGGGTATCCTATGTCAATATTCTGTTGTAATGTTAGGTTGGGGTTGAGTTGTTTGTCCCAACACGGTTTTCACTTCGTAGGTCGAGTCCATAGCTTCTTCTCTTTTAGTTTTCCACTGCCGTCTTTGCTATTTTGTTGTTTTGTATGGCTGCCAACGCTACTCCTTCGTTTCCCTTAAGTGCTGTCTTGCCACTCTGCAACTTTTGCCATGTCTGTTTCACGATGCTATTCCATGACACCCAAAGTGGCCGCATTGGCTACCATGAAAAACCCGCATCGCCACCACCATGTTGTTATTGCAAGGCATAACTCCACCACCGATTTCTGCCATGGTGCTGCTGTAGTAGATTTTTTATAACAGTGCTTCAACTTAATCTGTATGGACAAGCAATAGAGGGAAAGGAAGCCGATTTTGTGAAGGGTGTGATGGGCTTTTGGCATCACCTTGTCGCTTTATACATTATCAGATAGCAAAGACTTAAGAGTGTATTATTATATTATTTTGTTCTGGGTAGAACGATGTTATTTAGGTCTTTCTGATTTTGCTTATAAGGATTTAACTCCAAGATAGATGTCAGCATAGTGCTGCAAGCAATTGCGTAAAGGAATGATGTTATAAATTAAGATGATGCAATTGTGATAAAGATGATTTTGTTTCAAATCTTTTGTTAACTTATTACTTAAGATATTGTTAAAATGTAGATAGCGAGACATTGAGCTAAAACCATGTGTTTCGGAAGTGTATAAAATGCATTTTATATTGAGAAAACAAAATCAATATAATAAATAAAGGAGATGTTGTACCCTTTAAAATAAATATCCTCTAAGAATACAAATATCATACAAGAATAAACAAAAATTTCTTAATAATGCATAGATAATCTACATATGCCTCATTCTAAAAGATTGTAAAAGATATTCTTGATTATAAAGGATCGGGCGACTTATTAGAGTTTTAACACTCTTGCTCAAGCTGGAGCATATAAGTCATGTGTCCAACTTGGGAAAGTTTTAGACATGATCTCCACTATTTCATTATCCCCTGAAGATGATTCTTGTACTGGAATGGCAATAAGTTGTGGGCAGTGGTGAGATAATTGAAGTAAGTGGTGATGGAGAAGCATCCCTAGGTACCACAAGATCATGTGGTGATGAAGGAAGATTGACAAAGGTGGGAAACTGGTTACTTATATCTTGATTAGAAGAACCAAGTGTATAATATGGGACAAATTTAGAAAATATTTAGAAAGAGACATCACTAGAAACAAAATACTGGTTAAGTTAGGGAGAAGAACATCCCTAGCATTTTCGAGAACAATGATATTCTAGAAAGACACATTTGAATGACTGAGGAGAGGTTTCTCTTCACTAGGTGTGTGGGTATGTACAAAACACGTGGACTGAGGCTGAAAATTAGGAAAAAAGAACACAGTGAGGTACTTGATCATAAAATCTTATTAATGAGATTAGATGTAGTCAAGAAAGCATTGCCTAAAGCGGTGTGGAACATGACTCCGAAGTAGAGGGATCTGACTAGTTTCATTAAGATGTGTGTTTTTCATTTAACTGCCCCATCTTCTTGAGGAGTTTGAGAACACAGTTTGATAAAGAATACCATTGGATGCCATGGATAATAACACTGGATGTCATTGCAAAAAGCATGTTTTCATGTTCCAAATTGTGTTTTGATTTCATTATAAAGTGTGTGAAAGATAGAAAACAATTTGAGTTGATTTTTCATCAACCAAATCCAAGTACAAGTAGAATAGTAATCAACGAAGGTGACAATATACTTAAAATCATAAGTAGTAGAACCCCAAATATCGGAGTGAACTAAAGAAGGAGATGAAGTTCATTTGTAAATATTATCAGAGAAAGATTGATGAATGTGTTTACCCAACTAACAACTTACAATTCAACATAGAGCTTTTTAAACTTGGTTCCAGTTTCTACAATTTTGTCAACTCAGGATATCCTAGTTGTGCTTGAATCATATCATTGGAGAAACTACACATTTACGCCAAGTTGTTGATGGAGAGAGAGAGTAATTGCAGTGACTCACATTTGATGCCAATGTCCAATTTGATATTTGATCCTAGAAGGTAGCATTATTTTTAGTGATGGTGAAGATAATGTCATGATATTTAGGCACATAAAGATCGAAGACAATGGTAAGAAATGAAGGGTGTTGGGTAGTACCAATGCCACAGGCTTTTGTTTGTAAACTATTGGTAGCAATGATGGAAGGCAAATTGTTAATAGTAAGGGGCGAGAAAAGAGAATGATTATCAAATATATTATCAGTTGTGCTAGAGTCAATGATCCAAGGACCAAGGAAAGGAGATTGAGAGAGATAAGTAGAGAGTTACTGGTGTGTGCTACCAAAGTAGTGTTACTAGTAGATTGATGAGTTTCACACATTTGAGGAAGTCCTCATATGTTGTTGGAGTTGCGAGGCTTGTCAACTGTTCTTTTAGACATTTTTTTCCTATGGAAATATGGGGAAAATAATAATAAAATATTTGCAAGAGACACAAACTCAGATTGAACAACCAAACAAAATGCGACGTAGCTGTAACTATTTGGACTGTGTCAGGATGGAAGAGGCCAACATGGCGATGGGTAGCTAGAAGTCAGGCACAACTGCACGTGCCAACAATGGTGGTGAGTCTGCAAATGGAAAAGACACACATGAGGGTGTGTTTTTCGCACTGTTCTATTCTGTGTTCGGATGGTTGTGTAAGTTGGCTTTAAGCAAGTCTTGGCCCTTTGGTCATGTGAGCAAATGGAAGGAGATAGTTGGACATGCTGCCGGAATAGAGAGCAAACCTGGAAAAGGTTCTCAAAAAGGTCTTTCCACTTGAGACTGGGTCCATCATGCCAACACGGTTTTCAGAAGTTTCTGGATACAATGATAAACTATAGAAAATAGAGAGACATTGAACTGAAATCATGTGTTTGAGATGACACAAATGCTTTGTCTTTGTTGAGAAAATGGAATCAATACAATATTAGAGGAGAAATGATATTCTCTAATGATAAGGATATGATATGGGAATAAACATAATAAATAAAACTTTCTAATGATACATATATAGTATAGATACTTCTGATTCTAAAATATTGTAAAAGATATTCGTGATTATAAAAGATTTCTGCCGTATGTATCTTATATCTAATTGTAACATACATGAATAGTAGCCACATGCATTGCTTTGGAGATGTAATGTGTTACCAAATAGTGTTGTCAATCCTATTTTTGAAAAAAATAGAACACGAGAGGAAATTCTTTTCTTCTACTTATTTTATTGTAGGTATAGAAAAATTGTGAGATTAAGTTATTGAGAGATCAAGCCATCATACTATTTTTAAGTTAAAATAGTTTATTCATCTTTGCTTATTTTATTTGGTCGTAAGACTGGCATACTTGTTTTTTTTAACAAACGAGTTTTTGGAGCACTACTCAGTTTTACTATTTTATTACATCCAATACAATATGGTGTAACATTGATTTGAAAAGTAGATTACTGTTTTTTTTTTATTAACTTGTATTGGTATAGTCTGCATCTACATATGATCATTTGTTGATTTACTGGTTTTTCAGTAATTATCCACCTTTTAAGCTGTCAGGTATTATGACAACCAGGAGCATCGGAAAGAACTGGGTGATATTGACATTGGGAAATATGTTGCTGGTGGTATTGTGGTTTATAATCTGGATACGAAGCAAATTAAATGGACTGCAGATCTTGACCTGAGTACAGATACTTCAAATTTCCGAGCCTACATATATTCTTCCCCAACTGTTGTAGATTTGGATGGTGATGGGAATCTTGATATTCTCGTTGGAACCTCGTATGGCCTGTTTTATGTATTGGATCATCATGGTAATGTCTAGAGATTGCTATTGCAGTATTCTCTTTAGTTAATTTTAAATGGTTTGTTCAGGCTTCGACATTGTCTTCTTGGATTTCTCTGTTTGGTAGTCATGTCTTAGTTCTTCTTCCCTTAAAAGATGTTTACCACTTTTACAGACCTATTTTTCTGCTATGTTTTAGTCCTCCATTGAAAGATGTCTATCAATTTTACAAACCTTTTTTTTTTTTTTTTTTTTCTTTCTGGTGTTTTATGTTGTTTCCATACTGAATGGTGTGTAGCAATACAAGGTTGGACTTGGACATGTTTTCTGTCATGATTCATCAGATTGGTGGAATAAATGTATTTAATTTTCTGCTTTAATTTTCATGGATTGTAAATTGTTCTTTTAGGAGCGTTGTTACCTTTTGGTCAATACTCAATTCTGTTACAAGTACGTTTACATTGGTAAATTAAGTTTTTAGTTGTTGTTTCTCTCAAACAGGCAAGGTTAGAGAAAAGTTTCCTCTTGAGATGGCCGAGATTCAAGGATCTGTTGTTGCAGCTGATGTCAATGATGATGGGAAAATTGAACTAGTTAGTGCTGATGCACATGGAAATGTTGCTGTATGGACTCCAAAAGGAGATTTAGTCTGGGAAAAACATCTGAAGAGTCTTATTCCGCAGGTAACTTGCTATCTCAATCTTCCATAGCTTTTTAATGAATATTGCATGATTTTGTGCCATGTATGTTGTCAGTATTTATTCTTGTTTACATAGCAATTAATATCTAGGATATAGGATTTTCTAAATGGTTTAGATTGATGAGACAATTACAGAATGAGCATAGACTGTTATTGTACAGGTCAAAATGATGCATATTGACTTTTAAAGATGAAAGGAAGAAAAAACAAAAGGGGAAGTCGATGTATTACTCCAGTTAAATGTTTGGCTTGCTTTCTTTCTAGCATACTATAAATTGTTATAAACTTGATAGTTATAGTCTCCATGTAGCAAGGGGTGGTTGGTTGGGATGGAAGACTAGAAGGCTTGAATTTTTGTTTCTAAAAACTTGTTTTCTTTAGTTTTAGGAGTCACTTCATCATTTGTTAATCTCTGCTCTGCTTGTATCATTATTAATTTTGAACAATGTTGAAGAATGATGAAGGACTAAGGGTTTCGGGTTTGAGTAAGAGTAAGGTCCTGCTAGGACAGACTTCTCCGTAAAGACATCTAAGAGAAACATAAAAAATAGAAATGAAATGAGTTTTTGCATAAGTTAAAATTAGCTTATGCACAAGATAAGAAATAAATATTTAGAGAAGTCATATGAGAGAATTTCTATAAATTAGTTTATATATAAACTAATTTTGAGTTTTAGGAGAAACTTTATCTTTTTTCTTATTTCTCTCTCCTAATAGTCTTTATGAAGAAGGATGTTCGAACATGTTATAAATCTGAGAATTCTCTTAGAGAGTGAATGAATTTGTTTGAGGCCAAAATCATTTTGGCATGTTGCAGAATTAACTCTTCTATTACTGCATTCTCAATATCTTCATCTTCTATCCTCTCTTAATCTTCCAATACAACCACAAGAATGCTTAAACTCAAATGGAGCCCCTTTTTGAACAGTCCTGTCAATGAATGAAGACTTATAGTTTTCAACTTCAAGGAAAGATTAAATCTTGAATTGTTTTCCTTGAGTAGATGACTTTATTAGACACAATCATTCTAACATTTTGCTGTGTGGAGTCTTCTATTGCTGCACACTCGATCTCTTCATCCTATGCCCTCAGCATGTTCCAACATTTACATGATAATGTTGAGTCAAAAAGAACTCTTGGCCATTTGTATCTACATTTTCAAGACTAGAAGGGAATGTGTTTTGGTATGCCCAAAAGCTGCACATCACTTAGGAGTTGAGGCCACTGATTATTTAAATAATGGTTCCTATCTTATATCATTGTGGTGCCTTTTAAGGACAAAACTATGAGAGTCTCCAAGCTCCAAAGTGAGCAATATCTTGAATGTAGTGATTGACTCTGGTGGTGATGCTATCTTAGCAAACTTAAGGTTTAAACATTGGCACTATTTGTGGGGGACAAAAAAGTGGTTAAAAACCATACACTCCTTCCCCTTTAGCCCTTAATTGGGGGACTTATGTCCTATACACTTGAAAGTCTTATATGGCTTAAGAGTTAAGGCCAAGGACTATTTATATATACCTTGCTTTTTTAACCTAATAAGATGCCTTTTAAGAACCAAATCATGACGGATGCAGTGTGAATATTAATCTTCCTCCAATTTGAAAACTATAGCTACTCGTTTACTTTTAGCCATTCTTGTGGACATGCTGGAAGATGAAGAAAGGGTAGAAGACGAAGTCAATAAAACAATATGAGTCTAAAAAGTTGTGTAAGATTGATTCCGGCGTCCAATGAAGCTGTTCACTCTATGAAAACATTCACAGGCTTACACTTCCTTAAACTAGAAAACCATGGTTCTATGTTATTCGTCAAGAAGGTTGTTAAAAAATATGGTATCAAAGTGGTAGTTAGAATTTATTTATATTCCTAAGAATTAATGTATTGGATTGCATGGAATAGCAAGATTCATGTATAATGGCTATTAATGTTACAGAGAATTACATCTCTTATGATTGCTCTTTGATTTAAATCACTATAAAAATAAATTATATTAAGTGGTACTAATGAGTGCTTCTAGCTCTTTGGTAGTTTCATCATATATTCTTCTATTCTACATCATACACGATTTTAAAGGGATTTTGGACTTCCAAAGGTTTTATCATGCAACATTGCGATTGTCCCTCTTGTAACAAGAGTAGGTGGAAAAACACAAGAATTCATGAAAAGGTAGATGAAAAGGTCTGGAATGACACTTTTTTAGTCTTGGTCTTCACAATATTGCTTAAGAGCTATCCTTTTTACTAATTGAATTTTGTACCTTAACTTTTGTTGGGAAGTCCCATGCTGCCCTCCTCAAGTCTTTGGAGTGCTTGGGCAACATCACTTAATGCCAATTGGTTTTAAATTGAAATTTAACTTGCAATTAGAGCCTATAGCTCATCTTGGTAATTGCCTAGTTTGACAAGCGCATGTGGAGGAGAAGTGTTAGGAAGTCCTACATTGCTTACCTTAAGTGTTGGAGTGCTAGGGCAACTTCATTATTGTCTGTTGGTTTTAAGTTCAAATCTGACATAGTATTAGAGCTCATGGTTTGCTTTGGGGATTACTCAAATGATTATGATATAGAATGGTCCTTGTATTAGAAGTCCTTTTGGCAAGAGTTTTAGACAAATGTATCCCATTATGGTAAACAATACAACTAAGGACTTAAATTGGGAAGGGAATTGTATGTAGAGGGGAATTGTTGGGAAGTCCTACATTGCATGCCTAAGTCCTAGAGTGCTTGGGCAACTTCATTTAATGTTGATTGGTTTTAAGCTGAAATCTAACATGGTATTAAAGCTGATGGTTTGTTTTGGCGATGATTCAATTGAGTATGATATAGAGTGATCCTTTTATCAAAAGTCTTTTTAGCAGGAGTTTTAGACAAATATTTTTATTATGGTAAATGACTACATAAGTAAGGGCATCATTGAAGTATTCGTGGTTAAGAAATACTTCTGCTATTTCTCAACATGTCTGTACTGATAGTCACTCTAACAAACATTGAAGCTTTATTGTTGACATAAAATTCTTGGCTGGGTCTAAAGAAGCTATTAGAACTGAACATTTGACTCAAGCCATGAAAGAGATTATGCATCAAAAAAAAAAAAAAACCTCAACATGGGGGATTGTTGACAAACCAAGAGACAAAAAGGTCGTAGGTTGTAGATGGATATTTACAGTGAAATATAAGGTAGATGAGTCAGTAGACAAGTATAAAGTTAGATTGGTTGGAAACGGGTACAATCAAACTTATGGAATTGACTATGAGGAGACTTTTTCTCCTATAGCAAAGATGAATATAGTTCAAGTTGTTCTTGTTATATGAGCTAATTTTTTATGAGAATTACACTAATTGATGTGAATAGTGCCTTTCTTCATGGAGCTTTAAAAGAAAAGTGTATATTGAGATTCCTCTCAGATTTGAAATTCACATTGGATCGAATAAGGTTTGCCTCTGAGGGGCATTATATGATCTTAAACGGTCTCCAAGAGTATGGTTTGGGAGATTTACAAATGCAATCATGGTTATCAAATCGAGATTTTTAGTTTATTTAGAAATGTGAATTGAATCTTATTATGAATTGAAAGATACATAATAAAGAAACTTTTGTAACCTAAGATATAATATAAAAAAATCCTTAAAACAACCACACATTTTTATAGAAAAAGAAAAACAATAAGAATATAATAAATTTATATACTAATTTAAATTGATTATTTTTTTTAGATTACTCATGTGAATGTCACTTCATGTGGGGCAATTGCACTTTAAACTTAATTTAGATGTGTTGATTGAATTTATTAATTCTTTCTGGGATTGCTTAATTTGATAAGATGCTTCACACACTTTCCACTCATTCACCTTTGCATTAGAGACCATTTAGGTGGTTTCTGTGTCTAAAATTCGATTGACAGTGTCTCATTTTCCATAGGGTCCAACTGTTGGTGATATTGATGGGGATGGCCATACTGAGCTTGTTGTGCCAACACTATCTGGGAAGATTCATGTTCTGGATGGAAGAGACGGGTCATCTATAGGGCGGTATCCATATCCAACTCATGGAAGAATAATGAATCAAATTCTTCTAGTTGATTTAAATAAACCCAAAGAGAAAAAGAAGGGGTTAACTATTGTTACCACATCATTTGATGGATATTTGTACCTCATTGATGGGCCTACTGGATGTGCTGATGTTGTTGACATTGGTGAAACTTCGTAAGAGATTCTTTATAACCCGTGTCTTGGATATGCTTTCTGTCACACTTTCTCAATATTGAGTCTTTTTTTGCTACAGGTATAGCATGGTCTTGGCAGACAATGTTGATGGTGGAGATGATCTTGATCTAATTGTCACAACTATGAATGGCAATGTCTTCTGCTTCTCAACTCCATCTCCTCATCATCCTCTAAAGGCAGGATTTGTTTGAAATTTGATCACTGAAACGATTTCAGTTTTGGTACTAATGTCTTTGTACGTTATTTCAGGCATGGAGATTGCCTAGTCAAGGAAGAAACAACGTTGCAAATCTGTACAATCGTGAAGGTATATATGTTACCCATCCTTATAGGGCATTCCGTGATGAGGAAGGCAAAAGCTTTTGGGTGGAAATTGAGATTGTTGATAATTACAGATACCCATCTGGGCATCAAGGACCATACAAAGTCACTGTAAGTTCCCAAACAAATTAATTTATTTCTTGAGTTACTGATTCACTGGGAGGCACCGAATTTATGTGTCATTGTTCTTTCATGTTGTGTAAATTCACTAGACATCCTTGCTAGTACCTGGGAATTACCAAGGAGAGAGAACAGTAAAGTTGAACAATACCTATGATCTACCTGGGAAATATCAGATTAAGCTGCCAACAGTGTCGGTAAGGACCACGGGAACAGTTTTGGTTGAGATGGTTGACAGAAATGGACTGTATTTCTCTGATGATTTCTCCCTTACATTCCATATGCACTACTATAAACTGTTGAAGTGGCTTCTTGTACTTCCAATGCTTGGGATGTTTGGTGTGCTTGTAATCTTTCGCCCACAGGACTCAATGCCATTACCATCATTTTCGAGGAACATTGATTAATGATGATTACTTTATTTCATATCATAGGCATCATTCAATTCAGAAAATGTGAATATTTTATGTCAAATTGAGTAGAAACTGTTATGGTGTATGCCTTGGGTGCTGCCCTGAACTTTGATCAGAGTTGAAGCGGGTCCTTTTCGAGCTGAAGAGTTCAGCGAAGTTGAGGTTACTTTAGAGATAGTTGAAGATTGCGAGAGTGAATTATATTTTAATGTCGGGATTTTGCCCTTGATGTTGTAGTGTAGTGTAATCTGATACCTAAATGTTTAACTGAGCTACATACATTTTTTTCCATCTTTGAAACAAAATAGATATTTATAAGTAATACACAGTTTTCTCTCAGTGACTTTTCCTTTTTATTTTTATTATTATTATTTTTTATGTTGTGTGTGCCAATTCGTTATATCGGCTCAGTTGAGGTGGAAATGATCAAATATAATGTTACACTCCAATTCAAATATAATGATATCAGTAACTGTCATATGATACCTTTTTCGTCTAATAGTAAATATTTCATTTATACTGGTATTAAAATTGAATGAAACAGAAAAAACTAGATATCACGCAATTTTGATAACTAATTTCGAAAAATAATCTATATTTCTTAATTATTTTTGCTAGCATTTAGTTAATTTATTCAAGGGTTAAATATGTTTTTAGTTTTTGAATTCTAATGTGAAACTAGAATTAGATATGTCCAAAATTATTATACATTTTGGTCTCACTTTAAAATTGAATAGATATAATTTTTTTTTTTAATTTAATTATGTTAAAAATTTTTCATGTGTCAAATGTTTTTGATGTTAGTATTTGAGTTATTTGTATTGTTTGACATGTTCTCATTTTAATGTTAATAAAAAAATAAGTTTGACAAGTCAAAAAAATTTAACATAATTGAATTAAAGGAAACTTGTGTTGCACGGGTTTTTGTAGATGTAATACTTTTGGTAATGACAATGAATAATGAGCCATGCTACCCAATAATATATAGGAAAACGATTCTTTGACAAACAAAATTTGACAAAGTTTTGACAAAGCTGAGCTGGCTTTTATATGTCATTGTTTAATTTATTTTTATTTGTAGATAATTTTTCGTGCTGGCTTTGAGAAGGGATAAACACTGTCAAACTTTCTTCCCTAGCTTTCGTTTTCAAAGTTTCTATAGCTGTTCTTTTGTGTTACCATTCCCTCCTTCAAGCTCTCTTCGGTGTCTCGCTACTTCTCCTCCATAATCCTTCGCAGCAGATGTTTGTCTCAATCCTTCTCTCAGAAGGTTACTTCCATGTTAAGGGTTTGGTGCGTTCTTATTTGTACATGGCTTTCATCCTCACTGTTTCCGCCTTCATTTGCATTGCTTTCGTTGTTCCAATGTTGGAGTTCGACGACATCGTAGGTTAGTTTTCCTTCTTCTTGTATTTTGTTTTTTTTCGAGATCCTATTATTCTTTTTTCTAGGTTTAGAATTTTATTCGAAGCCTCTGTGTTTGCACCCCTGCCCCCATTTTCACGTGCTTTGTATTGTTGAATTTATTTCATTTTGTAGTTTTAGGGATTTTTTTTTTTGGTATTTGGGTTTTGATTTCTAATTTAGGGAAAGTAATCATTCTTTTTCGTAGATGGTGATGTTGAGACAATAATAATTATGAGACAATAGACTTGGATGGTGTTAGGTTACAATTTTTTTTTTGCATGATTTGCTGATTCCATAAGTGTTGAAAAGTTGGATTAGGTTCCTATGTCTTTTTTGTTGTTATAATTGAAAGTCCTCTAGTCTTTATTTTAGTAATCTTCAACCGCTTCGATTTGGTGATCCTTTTGAGATTTTGCTTTTGTAATTCTTGTAGCTTTATTCACAGCCATATCTGTAGTTACATGGGAAATGTTTCCTTCATGGCTTGAGGATCCAAGAAACCCAAGAGTACTAGTCTCTTGTCATCTTTGACCATTTATTTAAACATGCTTAATTGTTTGTGCTTACAAGTTCAAGAAATATCAATATTTTATATTTTATTGTGAAAATATATCCTCCAAATCCTGAACTTTGTAATTTGATTATTTGATATTATTTCTTCTACACCAGCTCTGATAGCAAATATTGGAGGAGTTTTTTACTTTTTAGTTGAATTATTTGAATAAAAATTTGTCACCTTTGCACATACATGATGTCACACATTTTTAGTACCATATTCTTATAATTCATCTCCCAATTTTGTTTCTCATTGCAGGTTGATGTTGATAACATTTTACAATTGACTATAGAGAATTGTTTGTTGCAACATTGCATTTAAACAAGGTTTACAGAGAAGATCATTTAGGTGCAACTTTTTCATTTTTTTGATAGAAGTGGAAGCGACTATATCACTCAAGATGAGCTTGAAAAGGCTTATGAAGAATTTCATATTAAGAATGTACATATGTTTGAGGAAATGATCTAAGAAGTTGATCAAAACAATGTGTAACGTAAATAATGTTTGGCATCTAATAAATGAAATCATAATTCTTAAAAGAATAATGTACTTAAGATTCTAAGTAGGTGTAATTCTTATCCCATGGACTATGTGTAGATTAAATATTCATGGATTTTCTTAAATTTGCCTAATTATATGCAGTTATTGAATTTAGAGTTATTAACTAAAACCCTTAATATATTTATTTAATCCTTAGAGGAGTAGAATTATATGTAGGTTTGAGGTGTTGTGACGATACAGAGTTTTTTTTTTCTTAATTTAAGTTATTTAATCTTAAATTGTCAAGTTCCAAATTAGTCTTAAATTGTCTAATCCATATATATAACCAATCTAAAGGTTCTATTTATGATGCTTCTTTTGTTTGTGTATAAAAGGGAGTTGAGTCCTTTGCATATGATAGAGAATTATGATGTGCGTTTCCTTATACACATTATTTTAGTGTATTTGACCTGGGTCATATGTCCATAGGGGTTTATAAAACAATTAGTGGGTTGTGTGTTTCCTCATGTTGTGAAATACAAATGATGTGGAAAACACTTGAAAATATTTCCAATTTTTAAGTACCATACACTTTGTCATTAATCGGCAAACGCAGTACAAGTTTTTGCACACAAGGTTACCCAAATGAAGATGCACAATTTATTTCAAACTGTACTTTAGGTGAGTCCAATGTCTATGTGGGTTTATATAAATTTAATGGGTTGTGGATTCCCCATGCTGTGAAATACAAATGATGTAACATACACATTGACATTAAGTGGCAAACGCAACACAAGTTTTGGCGCATAAGGTTAATCAAATCAAGATGAAAAATTTATTTCAAAGTATAATTGACCTAGGTCACATGCACATGGAGGTTTATAAAAAATTAGTGGGTTTTTGTGTTTCACCACGTTGTGAAATACAAATGATGTGGAAAAAACACTAGAAAATATTTCCAATTTTTAAGTACCATACACATTATCATTAAATGGCAAACGCAATACAATAGTTTACATACAAGGTTAACCATATCAAGATGAACATTTTATTTCAAAGTGTATTTGACTTGGACCACATGTCCTTAGGGGTTTATAAAAATTTAGTGGGTTTGTGTTTTTTCCCATGTTGTGAAATAGAAATGATGTGGAAAAAACACTAGAAAATATTTTCTCTTTTTAAGTACCATACACTTTGTCATTAAGTGGCAAACACAATACAAGTTTTAGCACGTAGGGTTAACCAAATCAAGATGAACAATGACAAATAATTATGTGGTAGTCTTTTTGAAGTTGACATGAATTAATTAAAAAAGAAACAATCAAATGTGTTCCAAAAACAAAGTTCCAAATATATTTTCCAAAGTATTAGGTACCAAACATAGAGTAATTATCTGGCAAATGCAATATTTCTTTTTTCATAATTATAATAAATAAGTGGTTAAGTATGTTGTATACGTTATGAACAACATTTACACAGTCATAATTAAATGATAATTAGAAAATGTGTAGGCTTGGACTCTTGCAATTGGGAAAAATTAATTTAAAACATATATTAACTATTTTTCCAAAGTATTAAGTATCAAACATAGAGTAATTATGTGAAAAATGCAGTTACTTTTTTCATAATTATAATAAATTAGTGGTAAACTACTTTGTATACATTATGAAGAATTTTTACGTGCTCACAATTGAATGATATTTACAAAATATGTAAACTTGAACTTTTGTAATTGGGAAAAAAAAATTTTAAAAATATAAATTAGATATTGTTTCCAAAGTATTAGGCATCAAAAATAGAGTAATTATGTGGCAAATGCAATATTATTTTTTTTTCATAATTATAATAAATAAGTGGTTAACTACCTTGGATACGTTATGAACAACTTTTACAAGGTCAAACTTGAATGATATTTAGAAAATGTGTAGGCTTGGATTCTTGCAATTGGGAAAAAATTAATTTAAAACATATATATTAACTATTTTCCCAAGTATTAGGTATCAAACATAGAGTGTTAACTATATTTTCAATATGAATATGTTTAACTTGTTGTGCAAAAACTATAACTGTATTTGCCACTTAATTATAACATTTTTGATACATAGTCATTGTGCAAAAACTCTAATTGTGTTTGTCACTTAATTACAACGTGTTTGGTACATAGTTGTTGGAAATATTTTGGAATTTTTTTTGTACATGATTTTAATTTCACATCATGGGGAAACACACACCCGACAACTTTGTTGAATTCCACATGGACTTGTCACCCACTTCAAATACAATGTGAATTATATTTTCAATATGAATATGTTTAACTTGTCGTGCAAAAACTATAATTGCGTTTGCCACTTAATTATAAAGTTTTTGGTACATAGTTATTGAAAATATTTTAAAGTTTTTCTTGCACATGATGTTAATTTCACATCATAGGGGAAACCCACACCTCACAACCTTTGCTAGATTCCACATGGACTTGTCACCCACCTCAAATACAATGTAAAATATATTGTCAATATGAATCTGGAATCTGTTTAATCTATTATGCAAAAATTCTAATTGTGTTTGCCACTTAATTACAATGTGTTTAGTACATATTTATTGAAAATATTTTGGAGTTTTTTTATTCACATCATTTTAATTGCATATCACAAGGAAACCCACACCCCAGGACCTGAGCTACCATATTTGGATGACTAACAACAAGGGGATTCTCATTTAACTGGTTTGTTTTTATCTTTTTAAGGAGTTTAACAAAGTATTCATAGAGGACCAAAGACAGGTCCAAAAACTAACTTCGTAGAAAAAGCGCAATCCATAAAACAACACATCAAACTCTATCGAGAACCAATGCGAGAGAAACATAAAGCAAATTTACAGGAACAAGTATGGAAGAGAAGCATAGAAAGAACAAAGAAAACTTGGGAGAAGCGCGACAAAGAGAGTGGAGCGTGAAAGTTGAAAAGCAAAATTGAGGAAAGGCAATTTGGCAAGGTATTTCTTCCTTTCCTAGCATGGAAAATTTTATTAAAATAAAAAAATTAGAACTACTTAAATGTGACAGCCAACTCAGCTTTGTCAAAAAGTTTGTCAAATAATCGTTTTCCTAATATGATGAAAATTTGATGTCTTTAATAAATTGTCAAGTGTATGATACATAAAAGAAAATGTCATCCATGTTATGTAATCAATTAAGAACCTAATAAAAAATATATTGTTGCTACTTTTAGAAGCATTGTTGCTCTATTTCATTTTTTTCTTCTATTGTCTTCTTTTTTTTTTATCTGCAACAACAAAAAAATGACTAATAATGATCACTTTATAACGAAATGTTACCAAATTACACCTCTTTGTTCAAGCTATTTTCAAATTATATTTGTACAATGAGATGTTACAAAGTTACATTAATGTTTATTACTTCTTGCATGCAACCTTTCTTGTAGCACTATCTCCCTTCTAAGCCTTGCATTTTGACAATCATTTTGCTCCAGTACAGAACACAACTTGGAATACTTTGAAAGATAACAATTGAAGAAGCAAAAATATAAATAAGTTCATTTATGTTTATACAAATCAATAAGTTAAAATAAGAATAAAAAATAATCAAGTACATACCTATAATCTCTTTTTTATTAAAGAGTTTCAAAAATTCCTTTGTACACAACGTTTATAGTTGTGTTTGAACCTGTTTTGAAATGATTGTATGACTTTAAAAGTGCAAAATATAAACAAAATATAAATAAATCTTTGATATAAGAAAAATTAGGTAATAGACAAAAGACTTACTAAACTCCAACTCAGTTAATGGCTTCCTCTGTACAACATTTTACAATAGTTTATCAGATTGATTTCATTTGTCTCTCACAACTAAATAAAACATATTTTATTATGCATGTTCATTGTGAAGTTCTACTAAAAAACATATACATAGTAAAAAAATATAAATTTCAACTTAGTTCAGTCCAATGAAACTTGATATGTTGGTACTTTCAAAAGCATTGTTGCTGTGTTTAATTTTTTTCTTCTGTTGTCTTCTTTTTTATTTGCAACAAAAAAAAATGGCTGATACAAAAGAACACTTTATAACGAAGTGTTACCAAATTACACTTGTTTGTTCAAGCTGTTTTCAAACTACATTTGTACAATGAGATGTTACAAACTTACATAAATGTTTATTACTTCTTGCATTCAACCTTTCGTCTACCACCATGTTCCTTCTAAGCCTTGCATTTTGACAATGATTTTGCTCCAGTCTAGAACACAACATGTAATACTTTGAAAGATAACAATTGAAGAAGAAGCAAAAAGATAAATAAGTTGATCTATGTTTATACAAAACAAATAAGTTTTAATCCAAATCAAAAATAATAAATTACATACCTATAATCTCTTCTTTGTTAAAGAGTTTCAAAAATTTCTTTGTACACAACATTTTTAGTTGTGTTGGTGCATTTCCATCTTCATCCAGTATAAGTATTTTCAGTCCTCTTTTGGTTTTCACTTTAGAAGTAGCAACGTATAGTTGGCCATGTGTAAATACAAGACGTGGAAGATAAAGTCCAACTGTAGAAATGTTTTTGGTATAAATATTATGTCACCAATGTTTTTGCTAGTAATTACAATTGTAGAAATGACATTCTTGCCTAAATGATTAACTTGCAATCTTGTGCCATTGCAAAGATCTTTCGCTTGATCAATATTTCTCAAGAGCATAATTGGTACACTTGTTTTCAACTTTAGTTTATGATTTGGTATCCCTGAACATTTGATATCATTTAAGAATTCAGATGTAAACCATTCAGATTGAATTTCATCTTGTTCATCAGATTGGCAAGGTGTATCCGAACTTAAATAAGTTACCTCTTCACCACTTAATAAAGACAACATGAATTCATTAACTTCCTTTACAGAATCAGTTGTTGGGGACAATATTGCTCCATCATCAAAATAACCAGACTTCATCATGTTAACCACAAATTGAGGATACACAAATTCAATCAATGAGAGTAAAGGTAACTCTATATTTGCAATCAACAACTGTTTTGGAATTTCAACAATGCACTCACCATTCTCATTTAAATCCATGTCTCCGTCTCCAATCTTCAATATCCAATCAGCAAATTCTTTTATATCATTTGCTGTTTGAGTATCTATTGTAATACTTAATCTCATGTTCTTTGAGAGTTTTAACACTTGACAACACTTCCATAACTTAGAATAGTTTATTGATGATTTGATGATATCAAACCTAGATCCTTTCTTGATAACAAGTAAAATTTTCCTGAAGTCACCTCCAAAGACAATAACTTTACCACCAAAAGGGTTGGCATTATTGGCATTATGAACATTTTTCATAATATCTCTCAATGTTCTATCAAATGCCTCAAAACACATTCTATTCATTATTGGTGCTTCATCCCAGATAATCAAATTGGTTGCCATTAAAAGTTTAGCACGAAGACTACCTTGAGCTATATTGCAAGTTGATTAATCATTAATTAAGAGTGGGATGCAAAAGGTAGAGTGAGTTGTTTTTCCACCAGGAAGTAGTAAAGAAGCAATTCCACTTGATGCTACATTTAAAACAATCATGCCCTTGCTTCTTAGAGCAGTTGACAATGTCTTCCACATAAAAGTTTTTCTTGTCCCACCATAGCCATATAAAAAGAAGAATCAACCCTTTTGTGAAAGTACTGGTGTCATGATATCCTCATATACATGAACTTGTTCATCAGTGAGTAATTTTAACAAAATTTCATGTTCTTTGGCCATGTCTTCTTTATTATACTGCGACTCATAACCAATAAATCTATTCTGCAATGTTTGTGAATCTAAAATATCAAGTTGAGGTAATGAAGGATAATCTTTCAAACATCTACCATTTGACATTAGCATTTCTTGAATATCAAGTAGACAAATTTTTTGTAATTCAGCATCTTCAATTTGAAGACCTGCAGCAAAAAGGTAATGCAATTAGAAATTATATTTCTATTCATTTAAAGAAATGACAATATACAATACTTGGTAAGTTCAACTCTTTTCTTTTTTGGTACAAAATTCAATCACATAAGACACTCCAAGTAGAATTCCAAACTACATCAGATTTAGAAATTGTATTCATGGACAATAAAGTAACAAATAATCTTCTAAGTTGATAGCTAGAAGCGAATTCACTTGCTTCTTTGATTGCATCAATATATTCTTTGTCATCAGCCAACAATCCCATAGCATAGCAAGCTTCTTGGTAGGTTTCAATTTACCATCAATGGTCTTTCTGCTTTCATAATCAATACAACATTTTTGAATGACCAGTAATATCCTCAAATAGTAAAGGTGTCTAGAGCCAGGAGGAATATAAGTAAGTCTACCAATATTGTAGCCTTTATTCCTTGGTTTCCATTCTTTTTCTTTAGCAAACCACACAAATTTGCTTGGAAATTCAGAAGAAGTCAAATCTTTTCCTTTTGTATAAATTTTGTTAGCCTCAAACCAAGCTAGAAACATTATGTTAGCATTTTCGTATCTGTTGAAGACCACATTTGATGTGATCCCAATAAGCCTAAGCCCAAATGCATCAACAAGCCTAAGCCCACCTTGAGGCCTAATCACTAGAAGCATGATGAAGAAGATCCACATGGGCCTCTCACAAGATGATCAAGTCAATCATGGGCTTTTCACTTTATTCACATGGGCCAAATAAATCTACCAAATATGAGTTGATGCATGGAAGACCGTAGTTTAGATTTAAATTGGGCCATTGTATAGGCCTTGTTTTCTAGAATAATAAGTCAAACAATGTGTAGTTGAATTGATAAAATTGGGCTTGACTAAGCCCAATAAGAGATTTGGCCATGAGCTACCAAAGGTCCAAGGTGGACTAAGTGGAAGTCAACATTCCTTCCTACACCTCATGGATCCAATGCATCCAAGGGCTAGGAATGTTTCCTCCTTTTCCAAGGCATCATCCAATGGCCATGAGCCTTGCTCCTTCTCCAAGCAATCTTCCACGACCAAGATTGAATGCCTTTCTCATCCAAGGGCTAAGAGTGCTTATGTGTATTTGCTTTCATATAAAAGCCTAAATTTTAGGCTATTATAATCACTTTTGAAATTTCTAATAGAATGTTTGTGTTAAGATCACTCCACTCTTCTATTATTTTGAGAGCATACATGGCTAACCTTCTCCTTCATCTCCTCTAGCCACCTTCCATACCATAACTCCACCTCTACTCTTCATCTTCACCAAATCCTCCATTTCCGAGAGCTAGTTACATCTCTTTCTCCAAATTCCACTGCATTCCAACTCATCATAATCATTCTCCATGGATTTCCTTCATCTCCTCCACCAAGAACGTCTGTCAATTGGTATCTAGAGCCATCCAAGCATTTGGTGCATCCATCCTCTTGGTTTGGGTAAGGTTCTTGGTTCATACTTGTGTCTTGTTTCAATTTTCATATTGTCTCTTCTTCTCCACTATTTTCTTCAATTTTTCTGTTGTTTTTTCATGTTCTTGCTGCTCTCCACCGTTTGACTTTGAGGCTACATGAATCTCCATTGATTCATCTTGTAGTACTCCTTGCTTCATTGGTGCAAATCTGTTTGAGGTTCCATTTTCGTTTTTGAGCACTTGTTCTTTTCCTCCTTGCTGTTTTTCTTCATTTTAATCGGTGCAGCTTTTAATTTGCAGTTCCTTATGTTGTGTTTTGTCTTAAGTCATGTTTTAGCACTTTAATTCATCTTAATTTTCGTTCATATGGCTGAATTCTGCACTTGCTTGATGAGAACCAAGTCCTACATCACACAAAATGAACTATGATCTTCAAGTGATGCTTGTGGATGTGTAAGGCAATGGTCTCACTGTTTTTCGTCCATTTCCAATTAGCTTTTCTTGCTTTATCCTTTGATTGGTTCATACACTTGCCTATCGATTTTTGGTTGTTTGATGATGCTATGGAGTTTAGAATGGTTTCTATGATATGGTAGCATCTTAGGTGGTGGATATTGAAGTAGAATTTTAGCTTGTATGTTTTCTATGGTGGATATTGCCTTCTCCTCATCTTTGAAAGTTTGAGAGTTTTGAGCCTATTCATTTGAGAGAGTGTGTGCTAACTAGCTTGCTTGCCATAGTTTGTTTTGTTTCTTTATTTCACTCTTTTGCAGATTTGGTTGCTCTTTTTGGGTGCTGTAGTAGTGTGGTGCTGCAAAGGAAACTTTTACACACTTTGGTGCTTGAACATTGGTCATATACAAAGGCTACCAAAGCCTCCTTTGCTCTCGGGATAGTGCATTTACCAGTAGCTGTGATCTTTGGAGAGCTTGTTTTGGTGCTGTTTTGGAGTCTTTGGCTGCACATTTTAGACCTCATTTCAGCCACACCTTTTAGTTCTTTTAATTGTGTATAATTTGGACACTCATTTTGGTAAAATTCAAGCATTCTAAGGCATTTTATTGGTTCTCCAAAAAGCCTTAAAATCTTGTTTTCTAGCATCCAATTTGCTCTCGGTTTGCTTCACTTTGTACCAAAACTTGTGCATCAATTTCTTTTGCTTTCAAGTACTCAATTGTATCCATAGCCTACTTAGGTGTCTTGGGAAACCAAAGGTGTTCAATCCCATCTCCTAAGTAGAACCTTTTTCATACTATAGTTTATCGTTTTAGTAAGTGAGTGTGTTGAAAGTTTTAAGTGCTTTCTCACCTTGCTTTTAGGCCACATAGTTAGACGCTTAGTGGTTTAAATTTGTGAGACCAAAGTCTCTAAAAATTTTCCCATTTAGGGGTCCGTTTTTAGTGTTAGTCTTTTCTTTTCTTTGAGTCTTGTTTGTGCTTGTTGTGTGCTTTGCCTCATGTGATTCTATCTACTTATTACTTGAACATTTGTGTGAACTTTGAGTACTTTTGCAAGTGTAACCTTGGCAAGGATTAGCCTTGGTACTTAAGAAGTCCGTGAGACTCACCTCACTTACCTAGAGGTACACTTGTGCTAGTCCTTTTCTTTCACCCTTTTATCCAAGTGCATAAGTTTATTCAATCATCATGAGTACATATTCTCCATATAGTCCTAGGATGCATAAGCATGATAGTCATGAGTTGCATCATACATTTCATAGTGCCATTCCATTATTTGGGGAGGATATAGGTCCACTATCATTCATAGATTAGATATGGGATACAGAGAAGTTGGTGCAACCATTCTTTAATAGGTATAGTCAATATGATATTCTTATGCATGTTTTTTCTAGATTTGTAGGACGTGCATGTGGGTGGTGGCATCAAAGGCAATTTCAAGTGGAAAAGGGAAGAGCATCATGCATTAATACCTTTTATGAATTGAAAGCATGCATCTGGAAACATTTTGTTCCCTCTTCATATAGGATCACTCGAGAGCAACTATCTTGACTAGAAAACTTCATTGATATAGGAGATGCATTCATTCAAAATCTAAAGAAGTTTTCTCGTTAGGAAAGAGATTTTAAAGATAAACTTGACTTGCTCTTGAGTAAGAAAAGAGAAATTGAAAAAGCAAAGAGAAAGTAGAAAGCAAACAAACCATGTGCAAAAAGAGAAAGAGGAGAAGGAAAGAAGAGATAGAGAGGAAGAGGAAAGGAAAGAATCTGACAGGGCATTGAGGGAAAAGAGAGAAAAAATAGAGCTTGAAAAGAAAGAGAAAGAGGAAGACGAAATCCTACTCAAGAAAGGAGTGCTACTAAAGACACTTCCGACCCTCACAATTCTCATTGAATTAGGAATTTTAAGAGGAGTGCTCAAATCTTTTAACTCTTCTCATTTCATCAATCATTCTCATTTCTTCAAACCAATCTTTACTTCTGCTGAGTTTTTCAAGCCAATTTCCCTTCCCATTGTTTTAAACTCCTCAAAAGATTTTGCAAAATCATACTTTGAGTTAATGTTGCCTACTAGGTTTGAGACAACTCAAAGTACACAGAATTATTTTTATGAAGTAGGTCTTGTTCATCTTCAAGTAACTTTCAACAATACGACAAGACCTTCTTTTGTCCTTTACTTTAGATATACTCTTGCTTATCAGTATGGTATTCACTCCACTTTCAATATATCTCATTTAATTCCTTTTGTAGGATCCATGGATGAACACCAAGATTTGAGGGCAAATCCTCTTCAAGGGGAAGGGGATGATGTGATCCCAATAAGCCTAAGCCCAAATGCATCAGCAAGCCCAAGCCCACCTTGAGGCCCAATCACTAGAAGCATGATGAAAAAGATCCACATGGGCCTCTCACAAGATGATCAAGTCAATCATGGGCTTTTCACTTTATTCACACGGACCAAAGAAATCTACAAAATATGAGTTGATGCATGGAAGACCGTTGTTTAGATTTAAATTGGGCCATTGTTTAGGCCTTGTTTTCTAGAATAATAAGTCAAACAATGTGTAGTTGAATTGATAAAATTGGGCTTGACTAAGCCCAATAAGAGATTTGGCCATGAGCTACCAAAGGTGTAAGGTGGACTAAGAGGAAGTCAACATTCCTTCCTACACCTCATGGATCCATTGCATCCAAGGGCTAGGAATGTTTCCTCCTTTTCCAAGGCATCATTCAATGGTCATGAGCCTTGCTCCTTCTCCAAGCAATCTTCCACGACCAAGATTGAATGCCTTTCTCATCCAAGGGCTAGGAGTGCTTATGTGTATTTGCTTTCATATAAAAGCCTAAATTTTAGGCTATTGTAATCACTCTTGAAATTTCTAATAGAATGTTTGTGTTGAGATCACTCCACTATTCTATTATTTTGAGAACATACATGACTAACCTTCTCCTTCATCTCCTCTAGCCTCCTTCCATACCATAGCTCCACTTCTACTCTTCATCTTCACCAAATCCTCCATTTCCAAGAGCTAGTTACATCTCCTTCTCCAAATTTCGCTGCATTCCAACTCCTCCTAATTATTCTCCATGGATTTCCTTCATCTTCTCCACCAAGGACGTCCATCAACATTAATATCATCATCATCTTTAAACTTAGTTGATTGTTGGCCACGAAGATGGAATGTCAATCTTTGAACAGGAGGCCATCTGTGATGGATGTCAAAAGCAAATATTCGCCAAACTGCTTTACATGGTGATAGATACCTACAATTGTAATACCTCTTGATGCCATCAATAATGCTTGATTTGTCACATTCTGCAAAGTTGTTGCTTATTTTAAGAGTAGCTCTGTCAGGACCTTTGTTCACATATTTGAACAAATACTTTGTTGAATTGGTCTTGTTGCAATACTCTGTATTCACGTGAGCTTGATACCTCATTAGAAGAGGTGGATTGTAAGGAACAACACTTTTATTGTCAAGTTTAATTCCATTATTCTCAACAAATCTACCATTATCAAGTCTTCTATAACATGAATATCCTTCTTCATCAATTGAAGTTGAAGATGTGAATTTTTTTGTTTAAAAATAGAACATCTACCTTCCTTCATGCACGGTGAATTATAACTTGTAGGTTCGCATGACCCATGAATCATGTATCTTGAAACAACTTTTTCCAATTTGGGGTACAAATCCGCATTAGGCAATTCAACTAATATTACTTTATCAATATCAGTTGGATTCTTCAATTTTCTTTCTCTACCCAACCACAAAAGTATATGGGCATGAGGTAATCCTCTTTTTTAGAATTCTACTGTGTACATTCTTGGTTATATGAAAAAAATTGAAATAGTTGTAAGTATTTCATTTGATTCATATGTATATAATGTATATTATTTTATACAGAACATACCTGCAGTGGTTTTTCCAAAGAAATCTTTTTTTTTTAAATATGTCATCATTTCATAAAGTTTCATTTTGAAGACTCTGCAATATCAGGTGTGTCTGAAGCGGATAACCCTCTAGCCAAAACAAACTCTCGTATTTCACTCCAATTCACATTGCATGTTATAGTAATGAACAAATCAGGATATCCAAATTTTTTACAAATGGCCAAACATCTTGACAATTTTTGAACATGTATCTTGTACCACCAGTAAATGAAACAAGCAAGACAATACGTCTCCCAATTAAAGAAGGATTTGTCTCTCATTTATTAATAGCCTCTTATAATCCATTAAAAATATCACAACGAATTAGCTTCTAATTTGCTCTAATGAAAGACAACCGTTGTGTTTAAACCATTGTATAGCAATCAACCAAAAATTGTTGGAACAATCGACATGCATTAACAATATTACCAGATTCTATAGATCTTTGTTGTATTCTAAATGCAAGAAATTCTCTCAAAGAAATCTGTACTCTCACCCTTGATTTACTTTTGGAATGAGATTCTCTTATTAGAATATCTTCTTGATAACCATCTTCTCCATATGGAAACATGAGAGGATATTGCAATGGAATGAATGCAATTTGAGTTTCATGCAATCTTGTCAATTCACCAGAACATTTTTTGACAATTATATCTCTGCTCACATCCATATTGGCAAAATCACCAACTATTAGTGCAACTATTTCATCACATAAAGGTGTGTTGTAGACTCTAGGGTCTTTATTTCTGCCTCTAAATAGTCTTAGGGTGAAATCTGAATTCATATTTTGTAGTGACAAATCTCTAACTTTTCTAAAAGATTTAACAAGAACATTGTGATTGTCAGTCATTTTAATCAAATCAGCAACCAATGATTCATCTAGAACAAATTCCTTACAGTTTGACCTAAATCATAATTAATATAATAAATGTCAACAAATGTATTTAAATATTTCATTTAAGCAACATAAAGCACATGTTAACTAACCTGAAATGCTTCATTCTATTACTCATTTCATTTTCGGTATCATATATGTACAGTTGTGCAAACTTTGGCTTTGATCCATCTTCTGGCAATAAATTGCCAATACAGTGATAGTTTTGTCCATTAAGAATAAATTATGATGGAGCAGAACCATTGTTCATTGAAGCATCTATCTTACCACCAGTTGAAGTAAATGAAAACATACTATTGTATATTCTTATATTCTGCAAAAATAGCTTGCTTATATGATTTTCACCATGTAACAAAGCTTGACGCAGATGAGTTGATTTTTTTAATAGTGGAAGTTCCACTTTTACCTTTTGGCAACACAATGAGAATTGAACTTGCTTTGAGGTGTTAGATTTTTCTGCTCTTTCTTCATACCAAAGTTGAGTTTGACAGTATTGGCATTCCAAGCAAGGTTCTCCAATATTGAGAAGTTCTAAACAAAATTAAAAAGCATTAACATGAAATGCATATATTTACTGTCAACTTATGTACAATTGGTGTTTGCTTACCTTGCAACTCCGCTCTGCAATACAATTTGTTTGTACTTGTAGTATCGACTTCAATTATATTCAAATGAGATACATTCATTCAAATTATGTAGTTATTCACATGACTAAGTTTGGCATTAAATTTGTGAATTACCTTCATTTGTTATTGTTGCTAAAGAATGATTTGTTGTGGTTGAACCATTTCGTTCTGTTACGGTTTCATCATCAAGACTAAATCTGTTTTGAAGTGATTGTATAACTTGAAAAGGATATTTGACAACCTTATTCTTAGAGACAGAATAGGAAGCACTTACCACTTCAGATGTTCCACATATGGAAAAAAATTATTATAATAACTTACTTACATGCACTGCCATTGTCATTATGAAGATTGATATATATATATATATATATATATATATATATATATATATATATATATCAATAAAAACCTACTTACCTACATTGCCATTGTCATTATTTCGTCCATTAGTTCTCTGTACTCACTAAAAAAACAAATTCATATAAATTTTAAAATCTTCATCTTCATGGAATTACAATAGGTATATAAGAAATTAGGATGATTGTAAGAATATACCGAAAATACTGTTCTATGTTACAGTAGCAGCTGTAGATTGTGAAGTGTTTAAGTTTTGTTTGATTTGATTGTGAATCACACTACTAGAAGAACTTGATATATTGTTTTCAGCCACTCTAGAGCTGTAAAAGTGTTTACTGTTTTATTCCTATATTGATGAATGTATTTCTTAAACTTTGATTTGGCATTGTACCTCTAATCACTATTGTGGAAAGACAAATATTTGTAATTGTAATAGAAAGCAGTTGTAAGACATGCAATGTAGATAAACATTAGAAATAGAAATAACATGCAATGTAGATTGTTAATAGATCAGAAACAATCATATAAATAGGAATTCTTCCATAGTTATTTTGTTTTTGCAGCTAACAACACATTTCTTTTTTATGTAGGTACAACAACGCATGTCTTTTTTATGCAAGTACTATAAATAGTACAACGAAGAGGACAATTTAATAGAAACTTGGTTAAAATTTATGTGGTCAAACATTCAACAATTTTAATTTGATTAATTGTCAATCTGAGTACATATTATCATAATTTGCACATCCTAAAACAACATACCTCTCTATACATATGATACATAAGTATGATAAATATGATTGCAGACTACCATAACATAAATGGTAGAGGAATTTCAATATTTGGATTAAAAGAAGTTCAATTCAAATGGCTTTCTTGATACTATATCAATGAAACAAATTTGATAAAAAATAATAATACAATAATTCTATACAACACACCAAGAAACATTCTCTAGCTTTTTAGTAATCAATATGATCATACATTTTTTATTTACAATAACAAAATAAGGTCTGAATGAAATTATTAATTATTTACTATAATATGTGTCACTTTAAATCAATGTTTAATTAAACTTCCATCGTAATCTATTTATTTGCATTCGTAGAATCCGAGAAAAACTTCAAACTACTTTCATTAATAGAAAATAAAACTATACATATGCATTGTTGAAAATATAAAAAATTCTGGCTTGATGAACTACACTAGTAGCATACATAAAAACAAAACTATTGCTACTCGGCAGTTCAAAAAAAAAACAACATAAAACAAACTATGAATTAAAAATTACAATATTTCAGCACTTTGACATTTTGATTGCTTTTCATTTGGTCAACTTCAAACACCAGGTCTATAGTTTCATCAAATCCATGAGCAGTACAAAATTCCTTCCAGCCACTTCTAATTTTTTTAGACTTATTTGAATGATTTCTCAACAGTAGTTTGCACTTGACTATCTTGTGCGGTCCATGAAGAACAATGTTTTAAATCTTCCTTGACGAAGATAATTGTCAAAATCAGCTGGCAAATCCTAAAAAATTTAATCAAATAATAAAATTAAATATAAAGTAAAAAATAATAAAAGATATGAAATATAAATATAAATAAATAAAAAGATAAATATAAATATATAATAAACATCGACCAAGTAATTTAAATGAATTTCACCAGATGGCTAGCCTGACATTGGTATGGATTGAGAAATATGCAAAAATGCAAATTCGATCCTTTGAAAAGGGGTTCATCTGCCGTAAATCTTTTAAAAAATTGTTGAATAGACAAAGGTTTGAACTTACTAGGAAAAACAGTGATCTGGAAGCAAGAATGACCAACATATCCAAAATAAATACTGTGGTCATCTTGTAGTTCATAAAGGTCCCTTAAATCAGGTGATCCTCCAATTAGCAATGGTTTCTCTAAATTCTTGTTATAAGTGACAACATATCTATTGTCTTCAACATCCGTTAAAGTCCACTGGCAAACAAGATCATGATCATAATGAATGACAAATGCACAATCAATGAACCCAACGACCTCCAAATATTCACACTTTTAAACAAAACATATAGATCAATTGAAATAAAAAGGTTACTATTCATTTGAAAATAGTGACAAAAATAAAAAGAGAAAAAGTATTTTTCTAAAACAATAAATGGATGAAACTATTTTAAAAAACGTATCTCGTCATTAAGGTAATAATAGAGAATTGGTACTTAGTCATTCTGTTAATAATTTCTTCTTCATTGAAGTTGTTTTCCATTTGGTTGGACTTTGACAATGATAGTAGAAAGAGGGTTAGAAGAATGGAGAATATGTTTGAACTGATTTTTAAGTCTGATGGTTCAGGTGGAATGGAGATGGAGATTTATAGCAGAAAAATCCCACATGAAAAGACAGGACGATTACCATTAGATTTGTCAACAATAGTGTCATTACTACTCTTTTTGGAAAACAGATAGACAATTAAAAGAAAATATAACATAAACAAATAATAATTAATATTATGAGCTTACTTTAGTATATTAAATTATATTATCATATAAAATATCATCATATAATATATATATATATAGTATAATTAAGGGATATAATAAAGATATAGAATACATTATTTATATATATATATATATATATATATATATATATAATATACGTAAATTACAAAATTAACTAAAATGATAAATTTAAATGAATATAATTCAGTTAAATACTTTAAATTGATAAACTGTGAAATACTTTAAATTTAATTTATAATTTAAGTAATTCATAAAATATGATAATTAATATAAATTTAAGTTAAGAGATTTATATATATAGATACTTATATTCATATTTATATGGTTAACATTTATTAAAGTTAAAGTGAGTACACAAAGCAAAATGATTCAAAATTATAAATGGCAACCAATTATGTTGAGAAGTCTGTTGAGACAACTTAAAAACTGTCAACAATGATCTAGTCAGCCAATATATCTTATTTATCAAAATGAAAATAAATAACCAATGCAAATTTATAAATTCGTTCTTCAAAAAACAATTTCATTCAGATGTGTAGAAATTCATGTTAACAAATAGTTCAAAATTTATAAGTCTCTATAGTAATAATATTTTTAGAAACTTTATGTTGCTGGAAGTCATTTTTTTTGACACAACTTGAAAAATGTCAACAACTATTTGTAAACTAGCGGAAAAAAAAATCAAAAAATAATGAATAAAATATAAGCGCATAAAATCATTAACAAAAAAGTTGTAGTTCATTTCAAATTAAAGACAAACAGATGCCTAAACATATTACAATAACAAAATGCCATCAAATAAATTGTCTTCAAATATAAAAAGTAAAATTATCTCTGAAATCACTTATTTCTCTTTTTTAATATTTCTCTTCAGAAGCTTCAATGGAACATTGTCTTCTCCGATGGAGTCAAGTGATACAGTCTTCTTTGCAGATTCTCTCTTGAGTGAACTATTTGCATCATCCTTGGTTGCATTATCTTTAATTAGCTTAAGTGACTGTGATCCACACTTAATTGTTTCGTTGGTAAATTTTGCTAATAAATCCTATAATAAATGTTAAAACCAAATAAGATAAATAAAAGAATACAACATGAAAAAAAAGATTAAGATATTCTCTATACCTCTGTAATATTAACAATGGACTCATTGACCACACATTGTTTTTCCCTACTAAACTTCCATTCCCAGCATATACATCCTTGAATAAGGTATTGACAAATATATGAGTCAATACTGAAACATAATTACCATTTTTAATCTACAAAATCAAATTCAAAAATAGATCTTACCACTGATTTCATGGAAGAATCATTAAACTTTTGAATTATATCATCATCAACACATACTTTCTTAACTCTGAAAGACTATTCAAGTTTGAAACTCTGATCATTCCTACTTTCGACTTTAAACAATATACTTTTATCCACTAATTGAGCAAACTCCTTTGGCAAATTGCCAAAAGCATTAATCTATGATAAAAAAAAAGTTAATATCATATTCAATTTTTTTTCCAACTTTCAAAATATATATATATATATATATATATATATATATATATATATATATATATATATATATATATATATACATAAATAGATAGATAGATAGATAAATAGATATATTGCAAAGTAGACCTTATCATGACTTTCTAACATATCAGCACAAGATTTCTTGAAAAGGATGGTTGCATCCCTATCAAACAACACAAAAGTGGTTGAATTTGATGAGTCGATGACTCGAATTTTGATCCTATATGTGTAAAAAGAATAGAAGTTATTAATCATATAAAGTGGAAAGTATAATCAGATATTTCAATTGACATTAAATGTAAGGCACAATAAGTTTACCTTGGAAAGACTTTCATAACATGCTTATTACACTTCTTGCAAAAAAAACATCTTAGAATCTGGATAAACAACTTTGTTGCAAACACAAGTAGTATACCACCAATCATCCTCAGCCAAAATATGCTTATTGGTTCCAAACAATATGTAAGTGGTTACCTTTCAATATAAAAAAAAATTAGTCATAACATTCATGTGAACAACAAAATTGGAAATAATGATATATTCTTACCTCTTTACAATCTTTGAGACCTTGTATGTTTGTGCTAGGTGTAAGCATTAAAAAGTCATCTTCAACATTATGTTTGGAACTCTGCGAAAGCTGAGTTAATCCTTGTGATGGAGATTACACAATAGATATAATCGGAGATTTATTATTTATAATAAAATGAAGAAGAAATACACTATTACATTGATTTTAGTTCAGATGCCTCCTTGAAATCAACATTGTACTTAATCCTAGTGCAGAACTTACAATTTTGAACTTGAACCTTATTTAAATTGAAAAAATAGTGTATCAAAAACTAACATTGATAATAGTGTAATAAAAATGTATAAAACTAATAAAAACGGTTTAGCTTGAAAAGTTTTAACTTTAGCAAACTCTATACTTATTGCAGCACTTTGTACTTCTCCATTTGAAAGAAAGACATTCAGTTCATCCACATAAATACCGAACAAAGTACATTCTATTCGAAACCTAAAAATTCAATAAATGTTATGTGACATCATTATTTTCATACAGCAACAAAAAATGTATGTACTAAACTTTAGAACTAAAGTACCCATAACTTCTATGGCAATGACATTTAATTTTGTTCTCTTTCCATCCACTTGCAATTCTCCTTTAGTGCCAACTCCTACCAGTAATCCCAAGATATCTACATAATAATACATCAAATCATTAAAAAAATAATTAAAGAAATATTAATACCAAAAATAAAAACATAATATACAAACTATAAATATTAACTTACCCACTAAATAATCAGTATCAAATCCAGTGGTGATCAATACTGATAAGGTCTGTATTGTGGTTTCATATCAGGAACCAAGTTAGTATCAAACAAAGAAACTTTTGTACCAAACTGGACATTAATCTTATAAGGGTGGTGTGCAGTTCGGTATATTCCACTATTCAGATATTTCATTTTGAAATTTGTAAATTAGAGTACGTCTAATAGATGCGTGTATTTTACCTCGCTATAGAAAATCAATATAAATAATATGTTTAACCTAAAAATAACTTTTTCTTCATAACAGAGATGGAAAAAGTTAAACGCAATATTATCTCTTTGTCTTGAATAACCAACTCCATGGAGAAAGGACACCTCTGTGTACTGAAATCTGGAACAAACCATGAACGTATGACCCTAAGAATGATATTCCAGTTCTCTTTCTCTTAAGTAACTTCACTTAGCTTATGGCTTTGCTTTTGAACTTCATAGAGAGACATATTGAACTCATAGCAACGATATACAAAGATAAAAACTCCACAAATGAGTATTAGATTTGTGACCTCATACATATTTATAGATAGATAGATATATAGATATAGATATATAGATATATAAATACATTTAAAACCAATATAAATAAATGTGCTCATATCAAATTAAAACAACTAATAAATAAAAAGTTTAAAAGCAGATATAAGGTTTCAGCTTTTTCTTTGGTCAAACAATGCATAAAAAATGTAAGTTGACAGTAAACGTAAGGATTAATAATAACATGGATTTGGCAATTCTCAAAAAACTTAAGGCTAATATGTTAGTTGGGTATTTATTTTTCAATGGCAGAAGACTCAAGAAAGGACAAAAAAAAATACAAATTAGGTCTTTGCAAACATGGAGTTGTAAGCTATTGAAAAAGTGATAGGCATATGATGCTAATAGAAATATATACTTTTTACCTACAAATGCAGATTTCATACTAACATCTTTTTGTGAAAACTGCAAATATCAACTATTGATGTCAGAAACCATTAAATATTCATATGCATGTATTCATAGGTTACAAAAAAGGGGAAAAGTAATACAAAAGAATTATGCTGAATAAAAAGCATGCAACAAATTATTTAAAAGTAAATACATAATTTATTGGCATGGTGTATTCTGTAGTCAACCATTAATTATAACACTAATGTGGAAACAATGCAGATATGCAAATATATACCGGCGTAGAAAGCATTCAACAAAAAAAGATTAAAGAAAAAAATATGTTATTTCCGAAATGCAAAACAAAAGGACAAACCATATTGATGTCGATAACAACATATGATTTGCATACCTTCTAGCATTTTTGTAAACAACAACACATGAAGTGCATACCTTTGGTTAATGATGGTTTATAAGAATCTGATGTTGCTAGTGAAAAGTAATTTGGTTGAAAACCTTTGATAACTAACCAAAAAGTAAAGAAAGTCTTGTGCATACAAAGATTGACGTCAACAAAATAGATAAGATTTGAATACTAATACAAAGTTCCTGGAGAAGCCAAGTAAATATCTTCGATGATTTAATTTATTAATGTATAGATTAATAAATTAATATTGCGATAAGAAAAATTAGAATGATATGACGTCTTGTTGTGCATTAATTTTGAGTTGTGAAAAATTTCGTGGAAGATGTAAAAAAGATCTTGAGCAATGCAAACAATCATGTCATTGCACAGTTTAAAAATCAGAGTTTAAAAATTATTAACATTGAAAAAATGAGAATGAGATTTTTGACGGTTGAGTATGAAATTAAGTATCTGCAAACGTGTTGGAAGATGAATAACCAATCTTGAACAACGCAAAAAATAAAAAACTTTTTCAAAGTCATTTTATTCAACAGTTACAAAATAATATTTTAAATGATATAAACTTTTAAAAAAATAAAACTCAATGATATGATATTTTTGTGTCTAACATTAATTAACTGACAAAGATATTCAAATATGGAAAAACATATGAAGCAGTTCACATTATTAATTACAATATAATATAGTTGAAAATCGAGAGACTTAAAAATATATATATATATATATATATATATATATATATATATATATATATATATATAATATAATAAAATAACATAATAATTCATACCAAATAATAAACTGCTCAAAATGTTCAAATACTATAGTTCATGGATGCTTTCAGTCGCGATGATAATATTAATCTACATTAAACAGAACATTGACATCCTTGTTTGTGTTTTCACCGTCAACCTCGAAGATACTTAAATTTTTTGCCTCTAGTCCATGAAGGTCACAAAACCTTTTCCATCCACTGCCTATCTTTACAGATTTAGCTCTTATCAACAACTTGTATGAAACTTGTGCTTTTGGACCGTAAAGCACAACATATGACAATTGACTATTGTGAAAATATTTAAATAAGTCTGAATTCAAATCCTGCAAAAAAACCTAAAATTAAATAATATCAAATAAAATTGAAGTTTTAATAAAGAATAGTAAAAGAGAAAACAAAAAGTTTCTTCATCAAATTATAGAAATGAAAGGAAATAAGGTAAGAAACCTCACCAAAAAGCTTGCTTTACAGTTGTATTTAGAAATCCTGAACTCAAAATGAATTAAGTTAGACCTTGTCAAAGGAGCATTTGTTCGAACATGACTTAGGGATTTATGAACAATTGAGTTTGAACATTGTTCGTAAAAGTAAATTTTAAAAGAAAAATTTCCAGAATGTCTTAAGAAACAAAGTTTGGGTGGTTGCAACTGATAAACATTTCTTAAATCACACTAGCATTCAGTAATCCTGGGATTATAAATATCCATGTTGAATGTAACGTGGTGAAGATTACCCTTCTTATCAGCAATAGTCCAACGTGAACCCAATTCATTCCCTAATCTAATCACAAAGTATGGATTGTGTAGTCGTCATCTGTTAAATTGGTAAGATAAATTTTTTTCTTTACGAAAAAAGTGACGATCTCTCAATGAATGGTATTTCAAAGTTGTTAACCATTGAAAGAGAAATTGTGATTCATTGAGAGATCGATGAAAAAGATAAAACTTTTCAAACAAAGATCGAAGTAGATCGTAATGGAGTTACGAAAATGGTGTTTAAAGGATTTGAACATGCATTCCTTTCTATAAATGATAGCTGCGAAGATGATTTACGAATGTAACAGAGAAGAACTATGACTGTTGCTAGTCATGCAATGTAGAAGAACTCTAAATGTTCAAACAGATGATGATCAAACAAAGTGTGAAATGTGAAGAGATGTAAATGTATTTTTTGAATAATTGTATTTGAAAAAGTTGAATCATGATAATTGTTGGAGATGAAACAATAAATGGAGCAGTTGAAATATCTCACCAATGAAATGATGATTATCTTGGGCAGTGCAAATCATAATGAAAAAAAAATTATACAAACATGCACCGTGCACCATATTCGGATTTCGTATTGATTAATGGATTATTTTAATGTTTTAATCTAAATCAGTTGAATGATAAAAATGTGTGGAAAATGATGAGCAGTTCAAATATCTAGACCAGTGTTTTAATGATCATTATTTGGAGCAGTGCAAATAATAAAGAAAAATATTGATTGACACGTTTATTCGAATTTAATTGGAAGTTGTGTTTTAATGCGTTGGAATACACAACAATTTTGTAATACGAAGAGGTTTGAAGTGTTTCGTGAGCAATGATAAATTTTGATTTCTAATGCGTTGCAATATTTCATATTTATTAAATATTTAATATTTAAATTTGACGTGAAATGATCTTGGAATGCGATAGTTCCAAAATTTAACATTTAATGTTTAAGTTAAATGATTTTAGTAAAAATAATTTAATAGTTAATATTTTATGTATTTGAGTGACGTTTACATTTTGAATTTAGATGGAAACATAATTAATTATAATTAATTCAGAATATGTTTAACATTTATTTATAGGCATTTAAAACTTCTGATTTTCAATAGAAAAGCATATAACATGAAAAGAAAAAAACACATAACTTCATATATATATATATATATATATATATATATATATATATATATATATATATATATATATATATATATATATATAAAAAGTTTAAATTAAAACACACATAATTTCATATATATAATAATTGCAAATATTATAAGAAGTTTAAATTAAAATTACATATGTATGCTTTTTTTTTACTTTCAACTTTAAAAAAACTTCATGGTGATCCTCTGCAGATAGTTGATATCTTAATAGACGTTGGTCTTATGATTAGTTTACATTGGACTTTGCCCCGTGGTTCGTGGAGAACAACAGTTGAAACTCCACTATTTTCTAAATAACTCGCAAAGTTTTTTTTTAAATACTACAAACATAATGTGAAGAGATATTACTTATTAATAAGGCATTTAAATAAATATTAAAAAAATAAAATAAAATATCTCACTAAATGGCTGGCTTGACAACAGTATCTCGATAGTTTAACTTGAAAATGAATTAACTTTGACATAGTTAGAGGATGACAAATGGCAATATTCTTTAAGAAGTTGGCTTGGATTTTTGAGTCTGAAGAACGTCTAGAGAAGTGGATTTGGAAAGAAGAATTTCTAACATATTTTAACACAAACAATTTGTCTTACTTATTTACATAGAAAGATATTAAATCATTCTAGCCTTGGGTAATCATTGGAGTTTGAATATCCATGTTGTAGATAACATTGTGAACATTACATTCATAATGAACAATGGTCCACTGTGAACCAATGTCCTTCCCATATCGTATTATGAGCAGTCAGTCCACGTGTCCAAAATCCTTCACAGATGAGCATGTTGAGAATAAAGAAATAAAAATAAAGATAAAAAATAAAATTGTGAAGGAATCAAAAAATAAACCTAGTCCTTCAGAAACATAGTAATGAATCCGCCAATAAGTTATGCAAAAAGTATGGATTGTGGAGTGGCCATGGATTCCATTGTAGGATAATAGAGCGGTGATGAAGAAGATTATGCTTTAATCCTTCCACAAATAGCACATCCTTGATCTCCAAGGTATTTTGTCCACCAACATCACCAGTTCCAATTATTTTTCCCTTGTTGTTATCCCCATATGTAATGAATACTTGTTCATTTCTTTTAAAGTTACTAAACTTCCTTTTATCTCCAGTCATGTGCCTTGAACAACCACTGTCAAGATACCACATTAATTTCCTGGATTTTGAAGTCATCTACAAAATAAGGAAGTAATTTATTTAGGTCCCTAACAACTTGTTTGGGTCATTGGGGTTAGAGAAAAAGAATTACCTAACAACAGGCACCCAAGAATACATCCCATTTGGAACACCAAAATGTTTAATGTTGAAATTATTTGAAGTATGACCCTTTTTCATGCAATAAAAACAAGTAGCAACACATGCATTCATAGAATAAACATTTCCTTTTTCTACCCAGACTCTGCGAGTTCTTTTAGATTTATTTTTATTATTATAATTAGGAGCATACCTATTTCTATTTGGATTTTTCTTAAGAGTAGGTTTTTCACAATTTTTATTTTCTAACGCATCTTCAAGTTGTTTTTCCAAAATACATATATCAAACATGTAACTTTTACAGAAATCACATTCAACAATTTCTTTTTCATTTTTTTCTAAAGTTGAAATTTTATTTTTTTAAATTTCTTCTTCCTCGAGAGATTTTTCAAGTTTATTTTGTAACTCTTTAAACTCAGATTTTAATTTCCTGTGAGCAGTATCTAATTTACTAGATTTAACAAGCAATTGTTGAAATGCATCACAAAGATCATCATAATTATTTTCATTGTAAGTAGAACTTACCTCACTTTTAAAGAGATCATGATCAGCCATTAAACAAAACTTTGCTTCTTCCTCATCAGAATCACTGGAGTTCGATGTACTTGAGGCATTATCTTCCTATGCTATGTATGCCTTTTTCTTAAAAAAATTTATGCCCTTCCTTTTTTCACTTTTCTTTGAATTTAGCAATCTACCTTTACATGTCCAATTTCTCCACATCCATAGCACTTGAAGTTTGAGGATGACCCTTGATTCTTTCTTATTTCTCTTAAATTGATTTTTACCTTTGGCGTTCATGAATTTTGTAAATTTTTTAATCATTAGACTTAGATTCTTATTATCATCATCATCAGAATCTCCTTCTTCTTTGTGCTTTTCTCCTTTGACGACCTCAAACATAAAGGCAACATTTTTCTTTCGTCCTAGATCTTCTTTTTACTTTAATCTACCCAGTTCAAGCTCGTTCTCCCTTAGCTTTCCAAATAGAGTTGCCATTGTCATCGTTGCAAGATTTTGTGACTCTGTGATGGTTATTACTTTTGGCTGTCAAGTCTTGTTCAAAGATTTAAGAATTTTTATGTTTAATTCATCAGTGTCAAAAGTTTCACCTAGACCCGTGAGATGATTGACGATGTGTGTGAATTGTTTTTACACATCACATATGGTTTCTACTTGCTGCATACGAAACATTCGTATTCTTGGATCAAGGAGTTCTTGCGTGCCCTTTTTAAATCGTATGTTCCTTCATGAGTCACTCGGAAAAATGTTCCACATCTCACATGCAATGGTGCAGACTGAAATCCTGTAAAATTCATCAAGGGTCAAAACAAATGAAATAATATTTCTAGCCTTAACATCGTATTGAGCCCGTTTATTTTCATCTGTAGTCCATTGTGAAAAGGTCTTTGGTTGCTGCACATCATTAACAACATTAACAGGAACAAACAAATCATTTAACACAACATCCCAAATACCCCTATCAATAGATTCAAAAATATTTGCATTCTAACTTTCCAGATGGGGTAATTTTCACCAGTAAAAATCAGAAGTCTATTGATAGACGCAACCTCAGCGGAAGTCTATTGATAGATGCAACCTCAGCAAAATTTGGTTTTGCCCAACCATTTTCGAAAAATTTGAAAAACTATCAAAGCAAGCTCTGATACCAATTGAAGAAAACATGCAGCGGAATGCTTAGCGTTTGGACAAAAACTAAGAGGGGGTGAATTGGTTTTAATATTAAAATTAAAACTTTAAAATTTTTCTAAAATTTTACCATTTCATTTAAACCTTAGTTCCTTTAAATCCAACAACAGATACAATAAAGAGATAAGGAAGAAAATTTGACACAAGTATTTATATTGGTTCAGATCAAAAGATCCTACATCCAGTTGTTAATATCTTTAAACAAAGAGATTAACTCAATCACTAATAATAATAGATTACAATAAGATAATCAAGATAATAGGGAAAAGAAAACACCCATCTTGAAGACACAAGAGATGAAAGTAACTTTCTCTGAATCACACAGAGACCTTGACCTAGCTTTCGTAGCAACAACATAAGCACTCAATCTCCTAGAAACCCTCTTAGGAAAAGTTATCGCTCTACTCACACTAGGCTTTTCAAAGAACTTTTAAGAACACTCAGAGAACTGTTTTGCAAACACAACACTAAGACTCTGGCTCTCGAAAAGGTAATTTCAAAGTTGAACTGTAGTTCTTTAAATAGGGGTTTCAAAAATTAGGTTAAAAACTGAACAAACATGTTTCAACTTCCAAGGATAATCGATTATGACTAATGATAATCGATTATTCTAGTACGTTTTCTGAAAACAAAATTTGAACAGGATAATCGATTATCCTAGGAGTAATCGATTATTCTAGTAGGTTTTCAAAAAATTAAAATTCGCATAGATAATCGATTATTGTTAGTGATAATCGATTCTCACTGCGAATTTTCCAAAAATGAGAGAATCTAGAGAGATGAAATTATGTTGTTGATTCTAAGTTAATTAAAAACTCCTTTACAACAATTAACTTATTTTATAAGATAGCTTTAAACATTTAAAAGCTTGTCTTCAATTTTGCTTGGTCATCATTCAAAATCTCTAGGCTTTCTTCTTTTGCCAATACAAAGGAAATGTCAGGACGAGTAATTGTAAGATAATTCGATTTCCCAACTAAACTTCTATACTACTCCAGATCATATATAGGGTGCCCCTGATTTTGTAGAAGTTTAGTATTGGGACCCATGGGTGTATCAATAGACTTTGAACTCACCAATCCAGTTTTCTCTAAAATATCCATGGCATACTTCCTCTGAGATATAACAATACCATCATTGGACTGTGTCACCTCAATACCCAAGAAATATCTGAGTTTGCCAAGATATTTGGTTTGAAAATGGTGACAAAGATGTTGTTTCTACTGAGAGTTGTCATGATTGTCACTACCTGTAAGAACGATGTCATCAATATATACTATCAAGTAAACACATCCAACACTCAACTGTTGATAAAAGACAAAATGATCTGTTTCACACCGAGTCATACCAAATTGTTGAACAACATTGCTAAACTTTCCAAATCAGGCCCTAGGAGACTATTATAGGCCATATAGGGATTCGCAAAAATGACATGCCATCCTAGAAGACTCCCCCTGAGCAGCAAACCTAGGAGGTTGCTCCATATAGATTTCTTCTTGCAAATCACCCTTAAGGAAAACATTTTTATCATCCAGTAGAAAAAGAGGTCAATGTTGAAGAGTAGCCATTGCGATCAATAAACGAATAGAAGTCATCTTTGCCACAGGGAAAAAGTATCTCCATAATACAACCCAAAAATTTGAGTATAACCTTTTCGCCACAAGACGAGCTTTGAGGCGATCAATAGTACCATCAAGTCCAACTTTGATAGTAAACACCCACCTGCAACCAACAATAGATTTCCCTAACAGTAACGGCACCAGTGCCCAAGTTCCATTGTTATGAAGAACACTTAGTTCATTTGTCATGGCTTGACGCCAACCAAGATGGGCTAAAACTTCACGGACAATTTTTGGAATGGTCATAGAAGAAATAGAGGAAAGACATGTATAAAAAGGTAATGATAGTCAATGATAACTCAAAGTAATATAATGGGGAGGGGGATTACGTGTAGAACGCATACTTTTTCAGAGGGCAAAAGCAAGGTTAGACTCGAATGTTAAAGTCGGAGGAGACAATGTAGTTGGCACTTGATTAAAGTCACATGGTGGTGGTTGTGATCAGTTTCGACGACTATAAACCTGAAGGGGTAGGGGAGAAGAAGTTGAACTCGAAGACACAGTAAGAGGGTCACAAACAACAGGAACATTAAATGTACTAGGAATGTTGACATGATTGGATGGAGACAGAGGTGAAGACTCACTCTTAAAATAAAGGGAGAATTCATCAAATGTGACATTTGTAGACACAAAATAACGATTAAGAGAAGGAGAAAAACATTTGTATCCTTTTTGTAATCTCGTAAACCCTAAGAAAACACACTTATGTGATCTAGGAGAAAGTTTGTTAAGACTAGGAATGAAATTATGAACAAAACATGTAGACCCGAAAACTCTTAGAGATAAGGGATGAAAAGGTTTATGAGGGAATAAAATGGAATGAGGTATGTTATTATCCAAAACCGAAGAAGGCATGTGATTAATGAGATAGCATGCACTGAGGTATGTCTATGAATTAAAAGAGTGTGAGTTGTTTCAATAAGATGTTTATTTTCACGTTCAACTACACCAATTTGTTGAGGTGTTTAAGCATGAGAAGTTTGATGTAGAATACCGTGAAAAGCAATAAATTGTTTAAAAGAATGAGAAAGATATTCACGGCCATTATCACTGCACAAAACTCTATGACAATCACTTGTTTTGAACTTTGATCATGTAAACACACATAATTGTTGGTAAAAGAAACAACATAGTCAAGAGAACCAGTTAGACGACTAATGGACAATAAGTTAAAAGGAGACCTAGGGAGATAAAGAACATTATCAATGGTTAAAGAAGGGAAAAGGTCAACAATGCCAACACCATGAGATGATACTCTAGAGTCATCAACCAGTGTAATAGAAGGTAAAGGATTATGAAAGGATAAAGTAGAAAACAAAGATTTATTATCAATAATATGATCAGTGACTCCTGAATCTAAAACCCAAGGACTAAGAGAAGAAGATTCGGTTAGTCCAGCAAAAGATGTACCTGTGTGTGCGAAAGACATAGTGGAACTAGAAGACTGTTGATCCTTATACCATTTCAAAAATTTTTTGAACATAGTAGGTGTATCGGATGAAACAGAAGAATGAGGATCCCCAACAAACGAAGGTGGGGAAAGATCGGTCTAAACAACTAGAGTAGATCGAGGAGGACGACCATGTAATGCATAATAGTTATCAATCTTGTGACCTAGCTTGCCACAATGTTCACACTTAAGACACCATTTTCCTTGTTTGCGAGGGCGAGTCCGGTCATCATGGTGAGATGCCATAATAAATCGAATACAAAACAAAAATGCGAATCACACAGCGGAAGCAATGAACAAAACAGATCCCAATATTAGATGATTACAAATTCCTTAAAATAACATAAAGAACATGGAGCAGAACTTCTAGAAACGTCTCAAAGCACAAAACAACTGCAATCACGTGAAATCTGAAAAATTGTGCAAGAGGCTTATGGCTTGAGACTTGGGGCTTAGGAAAGAAGAACTACTGCAAGAATGCCTTCTCAATCATAAAATTCGCGAAAGAGACTTGGGGCTTAGGACTAAGAGCTAAGGGTTTACGAAAGAGGAACTATTGCAATGATCCCTTCTCAATCATGGATTGTTTAGCGCTCTAAAACCATGTTAAATATATAGAAAATAGGATTTGAGATTAATCTCCCTTGTGTATAAACCACACATAGGGTAATCTATTTATAATAGAGAGAAATACAACTAAAAAGAGTAACTAAAAATAAAAAGAGTAAATAGAAGATATTGTTTGATATTGTGATTAACAATAACTAATAATATCTTAACAATATCAAATAATATCTAAACAATATCTAACAAACTTTAACATTAACCATTAATACAATTATATGCGAGTCTTTCTACTATTGTGCAAAAACTTACTTTGTGGTAGTACAAAGAAAATCTCCACATGGAAAACAATTATGTGTCCACATTTAATGCATTATAACATTAATGTTATCGTTCATGTATGACAATTAATATAGCAACGCGAAGCATCCTTTGTGACAATCAACACACTTGTTCGCACTAAATGATTGACATGTCAACCTTTAATAGACTAGTTCCAATGACTTCACTATTGACGAGTGAAGGATTGCGTTACAATGCAAAGCTTACTTTAAATCAGTGCAAATCACATGAACACATTGTATCGACTAACATGTTCACATTCAATACTTTAATTATACATTGGTGGAGATCCTTTGTGACAATTCAAAACATCAATTGATGCAATCACAATCATTGAATTAGTTCTCATGATGTTATTAAAATTCAATAATGGCTAGCTCTTCTCTATCAATAAAGATTAAAAATGTATAGAATTTGATCAAGCACATTTATTCATCTTGAACAACACGGATGAAGTTATTCTTTATATGTCCACTCACATTGATGAAATCAAGTTGGCACACCTATGAAAGAATGAAAAAATGGGCACATAACAAAACTTCCTTATCTTAGTTTGGGAAAAAGGTTTACTCTCAAACTGATGTATTCCAAAATAGAAGATGAACAAAGTAGAGTTCAAGTTGAGGTTAGGCATTTTGCTAGTTCAAAAGACAAAAATCCAATTACAACATCCATGAGTTACTTCAGAATAATAGAAGACATTTGGGAAATTGACTATGTGACATTTAAAGTGTCACTCTTTAAATGTAAATGGGTTGAAGGTAATTGAAGGTATAAGAGAACAAAAGTTCATCTTTAAAACCATCTTTCCATTCCTCCTTTTGAGGCTAAGAGAACGAGAGTTTCAATTCTCTTGGAGAACGAATGTTTGTCTTTGGAACCTCGTTTACATTTCCATTCGACTCCACTATTTTGACCCCAAGTATGCTAAGATAACATTATGTTAAGATAACATCATATGTTAAGATAACATTATTAGGGTCAATTACCTTAAAAGACGTACTTGGATGGTTACGGAAGAAAAATGTATCTAAATTGTCCTTAATTTCAATTTTTAAATGATGTGAGATTATTAGACAAACCGAGACAAATGTGAAAGTTAAATTAGATATAAGGAACAAAACTTATGGTCTTTAAGATTTTGTATTAAAAGTAATGATATAATCTCCTACATGAGTTCATGATCATTTGTGTTGAATCTCCATAATAAATCTCTCCTAAAGATACAAGAGAAAAGAAGAGTAACAAAACGAAACCATATAGAAATGAAATATTTGCTGTCACATAAGATGCAGCATTAAATCAACGTAAACATACAAAACGTTTAATCATACTCAGATCTCAAAGTCAAGCACTCAACAGTTCCCCCACATATTCAATAGTCCTGTTTCAGGATTATTTATACTTCTTGAAAGCAATTCTTTTTAATAGAAAAACAAATTTAGTTGGATAAGAAAGACAACATAGAAGAAATCCAGGATAAGATCCTGAACAAAATTGAAAACAAATACAGAATATCACTCTGCTCATCTGTCATGGAATTCCCCTCAAAGAACCCCAGATAAAGGCATAATCAGTCCTAACCTATGATACATTTAAATGCAACAAATCTTCTTTAGATGATCCAAAGGAAATTTTGTTGCTTTAATGGTTGCTTAATCCAACTATATGTTAGGATTTCAGTTTGAAACCTCAACAGAACAATGACTATGGACAAAATCCTGAGGAGACAAGCTTTGCAAAAACCCTGGTCGAGACTTTCCAAACACACATTATATTAGAATAAGTATTTCATCATCTGCTCAATTGTGATTTAAAAAGTATTTTATCAAATCTTCAAGGACATTATCAAATAATAAAATTAGACCAGAAAGAGGTAACCTTAAATTTCCAGGAGGTAACAAGTTCGTCCAAATCTTCCTTTTGTAGAAAGAGTCAAACAAGAAATCTACCATCCTTTCTAAATCTCCGGTGTCAAACAAGCAAATAAAGTTTAAGAAGAAATAAAAAGGTTTAACAAGGGATATTCATAGGATAATGCCATATTAGAGTTAACACACAAATTAGCCCACCAAATACACCAAGAACATCAAGTTGGTACTCTACACGTTTTGGATATCAAATTAGTACAAAACTGCTATGCAATATCACCCTATAATACTTCAGAAATGTTGTAAAGGCTGCGATGGTCACTGCCATGCAAGGAAATTAGCTCACATGCTTTATCAAAGAATAAACATTGCTGGCCTATAGATTTTTTTCCCACAACTTTCTATTTAGAAAAGAAATGTCGGTGATCTTATGTAGAATATAGATAATACCAATTTACAATATATAAGTGGGTGCAAAACTCATCTTACAAGTCAGTTTTACAAAATTAAATTAGGTTTAAAGTTTACTTTTTAAGATAGTAGCATATTATTTTTAACGTATCCTAGCGAAATTGGTTGTTTGTCTAGTCTATACTATCAAGCTTCTATCTAATTACCATTGATATCTAATTTCACATTCGAGATGTATATGTCTCGGTGTGAGAATGTATCGAAGATCCAACTTGACTAAAAATAAGTTGAATTTAGAGTATATAATTTAATATAAATCTTATCTTACAAGTCAATATTGTAATGTTAAGTTAGACTTAAAACTATTTTCTGAAAAAAAAAATATGCAATTTGGGAGTGCAGCCTCATTGTCAAGACTTTTGTGGTCTGCAGAACTAAGATCGAAATTTAAAACCATGAGAAATGATTCTGCACGATTCTGCACATTCTTCTCGATAATTTTCATTGTTTTTTCCCTACAGAGGTTGTTGGCATTATCAACACATCTTCAACATCTATGTATAGCAGCACACAAGTTAAACCACATTCATCTAATCCTCTTTAGCTTCACATGCCTATTCATCTACGATGCCTCCCAAAATCACTAACACCACACTCCATCAAATTGGAGCATCACACGCATACTGGGATCATTCAGCAACAACATATAGCAGAATCATCCACACATACCCAAGTACCTTACTAAAATAATTAATATTTTATTCTAAAAAAATAAATCGAAAACCAAATTTCAAATTTTATTCAAAAAATCAAATCAAAATCAAAAGCTTACACCAAAATCATAACACTTGCAGCACAGGTCTCTTCCCCAGCCTTTTGATCTCCCTATCCATGTTGCCAGTGAGCATGAACCCGAACATCTTGAAGTCACACAAGAGGGACCAAAAGGGGTGTCTCAAAGTCTCTGGGAAATTCCTCTCAACGAACAAGTGACTGTAGAAGGCACATCCATAGCCAGAGAAAGGGACAAGGAACAAGAACCACCAACTGAAGAAGACAGAACAAAAGAAGAAGAGAATGCTAAAGAGAGTTCCCACGAAGTGCCAGCGCCTTGTGGAAGCCTTGGAGTGCTGGTTCATGTAAAAGGCCCAGAAATCTTCCAGGCTCCTGAAATTCATGGCTGCAAGGGAACGAACCCAAAATCCTGAGGTACCCAGGTGTGAATTTGAAGAGATTGAGGCGTAAACGATTTCTGGGTGTCGTTGAAATTGCGGATTTGGAATCAAAATTAGAATCTTGTTGGTGGAGGATACTGTATAATTTCAGGGACAATTGTTGACCGAGACTTGAAACTTGAAAGGTGAAGTGTTGTGTTCTGGTTGGTTCTGTCTTCTGCTTGTTTGACCTCTATTTCTTTCCTTTTTGGCTTTTTATTTTCTTATTCTGTATTAAGTCAGTAATTACTCAATTAATAAATATTCTTTTTGAAAGTTATATAGAGTGAATTCAAGATGAACATCTTAAATCCTCCCGGAAACATTTTATAAAATAAAAAAAATATTGAAACCAGGAAAATAGTGAATTGAATTTTTAAAATAATATTTCAAAATAACAAAAAAATGTCATATATATATATATATATATATAATTACAATCAATTTGTAATTCGTAAATTAGATTTTCTATTCTAAAAACTTCGGGACACTTTAATTACTATTAATTTTCATTTTTATGCATTTATGTAACAATAGAAAAGAAAAAAGAAAAAAAATATTGAATTAGAATGTTCATTAAAACTTTTTAAATTTTTCGAAAATCATGATATGGTAAATGAAGTTATACAAAATGTTAACTTGACAAATGCATTAAATGTTTAATGAAGATAGTCAAATTTTGAATTGATAGACACCTTGTCAATTGTAGATCTTGTTTTATACAAACTCTCGTTTTGTAATTGGTTACAATTCAATGATATGAATTCTAAAGATATTAAGAGTCAAGATAATAATTTTATACACCGGTGCATTTTGGACTTAATAACTCACCCTATATGAAGTGGTTTTAGTGCAAACAAGATATATGAAGATGCGATGACATTTTTTAAATTATGTGAACTTTTATGCCTTAATTTTCATTTCAACCGAGGAAAAATATATTTTATGCCTCGGTTATTAGTGCAACCGAAGCATATGTTTCTTAAAATTTTTCACATCCCCGCTATTTTGAAATTTTTAAATTTCATCATCACTTTTATGCCTCAGTTCAAATTTAACCGAGACAGATAATAATAAATAGGCCTCAGGCCTTACTTAACCGAGGCATATGACCCAAAATAGGCCTCGAGCCTTTTCCAACAAAGGCATATAAGGATTTATGCCTCGATTTTCAATTAACCAAGGCAATAAGTATTTCTAAGGTTAAGAAACCCAAATCACAAACAATATCGTCTTCATCCTCGCGAACAATTGTGCGTCTTCTTCCTCTGGCCAGTGTTTCATTCCTTCACCGTGTAACAGTCGTGCCAGCTACTCCTGCTCGTATCACCACCCTTGTTTCGTCGTTGTTGTGTCGCCTCTATTACTGCCATTCACAGTTTTTGGTTTTGTCCCTCCACCACATGCGGTTGTTGCTACGTCTCAAAGGTGGAAAGGGAGGCTTCAGGTGGCGGAAGGTCGAGAGAATGAAAGGCCGAAGAAGAGCAGAAAAGGGTCGAGAAGGTGGCAGAGGACTTTCTATACTTTTTTTTTTAATTTTTAGGGCACATTATGCCTTGGTTGTCATCAGAACCGAGGTAGTAGTGATGGGACATGCCTCGGTTAAGAATTGAGATAGAAAGGTGACCCTTTTTTGCTTCGGCTGGATATGCCTCAGATCTTAAATCGAGGCCAAATGGCCAAAATAACTGCGGTAGAAACTCTTTCCTGCACTAGTGATATTTGTTGTTTTTATACTAATTGTTTTATAAACTCAGACTATTTTTATTTATTGATCAACACGGTCAAGTTTCACCAGTAAACTATCACTACAATGTATAAAATGAGTATTTTTTGGACTTCAACCACTTCTAGCTAAATCTGAGTATAATTTGGACTATAATTGTAACATTTAGGTCGAATATTACCAATTTAAATAATAAAATAAAGAAATGTGAATAAAACCTCATTTATAATACTTTATTTCCCAAAAACATGGGAAAATTTAAAATCTTTCTTACAACGCTAAATATTCAAAATCCTCAACATTATAAATATCAAATAGAAACTTCATGTCTGATAACACAAGTGAATACAAAGTATTTATAAATCCATAAAGTGATAAAAGCTCTGCTAAAAGACTCCCCAAGCTAGCCCCGCTCTGGCTCTATGTCTTACTAGTACTACCTACAACATCATCTGCTCCTGTGTAACGCAATACATAATCATCGCCAAACACAAGTAGATAGGGTGAGCTAATAGTATAAAAACATATATAATTAGATATATAAACACACACACACATCAAAGGAATGCTATCCTTTGATTCCATACCACATGGCCACCACCATGTTACCTGTGTTCTACGTCTTTAGATGAATACCTCTAGATGCCTTGCTGCCACACCTACAAGCCACAACTTGTAGAACACGCCATGTCGAGTTCCCAATACAAACAGTTCATAATGTCCCAAGACTACCAAACTCGTCGGCTACATACCAAGGAGGACAATCTTTCTGGACCCATTCGTACGAGCTACAACTTGCACACTCACACCAGCAACACTTGCCAATCTAAGCCATAACTCAATGATTCGTTGTGTTCATACGCCATCCAGAGCCACAACTCAAGAGATGTCACTCTAAGCCACAACATGCCACATGTTTAACCTCTATCTCGAGCCACAACTTAAGGGATACCATTCCGAGCCATAACTCAAGGAACACTCCAACAAGTCGATCTTTTAGGTATCACCAAAAGCCTTGTAGACCATGCTCAATTCAGCACACAACACTATTGCTCTACATTATTGCCTGGCGCTGCTCTAGAGTCGCCAAGCAAAACTTCATTCGAGACCGCTTAGCGAGACACATCTGCCGTCAGGCACCAAACACCTTACCTCACACTACCTCTACAGATATCGCCTGGTGAGACGACCCTCACCGCTAGGTGCCACGCATCACAACAACCCCATGGAATTGTAGCCATTGCCTAGCGGGTAAAACCACACTGTCAGGCGCCACATTAGTACTCGTGTAGTACTGTTTTAGACACTACAGAACCCTTTACCACCTTCTCAAATCATTGCAGTCCCATTTAACTATCTAATTTTAGGTAATCCCATCATGATCTATGACTCATATGTCATGGTTGCACCCTTTTCCATTTATTCAATATTTACACCTTAGCTTTATATCTATGGACTCTTTAAGTCCTGTATTTAACCACACTTTAGGATCCCTATTCACTTTCACCACACCACTGCCTAATCATGCACAATACCATTATACAATTTCCATTTGGAGTCTTCCCCACCTAGGAACCTTATCATAGAATAAACATATATCTCATATCCAACTAATGCATCTTCACTTAGTACCTCCAGCTCCTAATTGTACTATAACTCTCAATCCAGTAACACTTTATTTTAATATGACTCTTTATTGCACTATTATTATTATCATGATTCTTCCAACTCTCTATTAACCCTCAAATTAATTCATACTACCATTTATATATATAACCACCCTAGACCTCTGTGCAGACAATTTCTCAATTTCATGCTTAGCATTAATCTGATTCCCAAGAATCACAAACCCTCTAATGCACCTCACAGCCACGCAAGTTCCTTATTCTGCATTGACACCTGACAGCTCAATTAGTACCGCCAGGTGGTGCATAGTATTCTAGGAAATTCCCAAACTTTCCAGCACCTGCAAAGACCCCAATAAACCTCAAAGTCCATCTCTCTAAATATCCCCATGATTCAACCATCAATCAGGCTGCCAATGACGTGTAATACTAATTTAATTAGGTAATTACAGTTTCCTTAGTGTAATTCATGCATCCATTAATCCTAGACGCACATTCCAATCCTTTCCAAACCTTAAAATATGTTCTTATCATTATTTACTCAATTACCTTAAACAATTGTAGAATTTAACAACCAAATGCATCTAATATTCAACTTATAGTTAAAGCTAATTTTCCCCCGATTATAATCACCCAGAATCACCAAATTAACGAAATCGAGCCAATCTTGCTCGCGTCGCTTGGCGGTTGTTCATCGTCACTAGGCGATTTCTAGTAGAAACCTAGAAACATTTATACAATAGCATGCGTCGCCTAGCGAGCCTTCAACGCCATCAAGCGATTTCTGGAAATTTTCAGAAACTCGGAACAGAATCCAAAACAGCAAAGCAGAATATTCATACAGTCTATGCAATTCATGTAATAATTATAATTACTATAAAACACGAATTCAACACCCCTAACCTGGATTCCTAGCTTAACCTTGATTACTTTGGAGTTCCTTCCTTGATCACCAACGACCTTCGTTGCTCTTTCTCAATTTAGCTATCCCTCTCACTCATTAAAACCAACGCTGCTCTGAAAAATTTCTCCCCTCACAGTACTCTACAATGGCAACCTCCAAAAACTCACTCTCTCTCCCTTAATTTGCCTCTTAACTATACCTTAATTATGTTTAATGGCTAAAAAAATGAAAATGCATTGATAAGAGTTTTACTTGCCATTCAACCACTATTAGAAGTCCCACATCGACTAGAGATAAGACAATATCATAGTATATAAGTGAGGTGCAAACCTCACCTTACAAGCCGGTTTTGTGGGGTTGAGTTAGGCTTAAGATATTGTTTGATATTATTAAGATATTGTTAGATATTGTTAATCACAATATCAAACAATATCTTCTATTTACTCTATTTATTTTTAGTTACTCTTTTTAACTGTACCTCTCTCTACTATAAATAGATTACTCTATGTGTGGTTTATACACAAGGGAGATTAACCTCAAACCCTATTTTTTTTTATTCTCAACATGGTATCTAGAGCTTAAGTTATTTTTTGGCATTTTTTTGTCGCCCATGTCATTGCCGCTGCCTCCGTCGTCGCCGCCACTGCCTCTGTCGTCGAAGTCGCTGCCTCCGCCGTCGCCGCTGCCTATGTCGCCACTGTCGTTAGAGTGTTAGTTCCGATCGGCGACAACATGGTTTTGATCGCCCCAGCTAGGTGGCCTCAACGCCGTAAGAATCGTCGTCATCGAAGCAATGACGCTCCCTCATGCATCGTTCGAAGTCGTGCCTTCTCCATGGCGTCTTCCGCTGCCTCTTCCAGTTCTGAAATCTCTTCTGGTGTGTCTGACCCTTCCATATACACTAACTATGTTAATGTACACTTATCCATTGATAAGTTAATTGGCGCTAATTATACCACATGGTCATCAGACGTCCGATTATGGCTTAAAAGTCAAAGGTATCTTGATCATCTTGCCCTGAAAGCACCTGCTCTCTCTCCTGCTGAGGTTGACCGTTGGGAAATCATTGATTCTCAATTATGTGTGGTTCTCAAGAGTACTCTTGATCCTTCGTTAAAGCAACTTTTTTGTTCCTACGAAACATGTGCTCAAATCTGGGAGCATGCCAAGTTATTATACACCAATGATACTCAACGTCTCTATGATGTCTGTTCTAAATTTACAAATCTTATTTCCTCTAAAAATTAAGCCTCTATGATTGATTATATAGGCAAAATTCATGCTCTTTTTCATGACTTCAATGAGTTATTGACTCCTTCCCTCGACCCTGCCACAGAGATCGAGCAATGCTCAAAGTTTTTCATGCTCGGAGCATTACACGTCTTTGCTGATAAATATTCACATATTCGTGACCAAATTTTGGGTTCCTCGGTTGTCCCCACCTTGAGTTCGACCTATTCCACTCTTTTACGTGTACCAGAACAACCCAACACTGATACATCTACTTTTGTTTATGATTCTTCTACGTTGGCATCTCACCATTATGATCGGACTTGCCCTCGCAAACAGGGAAAATTGTGTCCTAAGTGTGAACATTGTGGCAAGCTCGGTCACAAGATTGATAAGTGTTATGCTTTACATGAGTGTGAACATTGTGGCAAGCCAGGTCACAAGATTGACAAATGTTATGCATTACATGGTCGTCCTCCTCGATTTGTTGTAGCTGTTCAGACCAATCTTTCCCCACCTTTGTCTATTAGGGTTCCTCATTCTGTTTCATCCGATACACCTGCTTTGTTCAACAAATTTCTCTAATGGAATTTGTTCAGCAAATTCCACTACATCTATCGCTCACACATGTACATCTTTTGTTGGTCTGACACAATCTTCTTGTCCTAGTCCTTGGGTTTTTGATTCAAGATCCACTGATCATATTACTAGTAACAAATCTTTGTTCTCTTCTTTATCCTCTCCTAATCCTTTACCTTCTGTTACATTGGTTGATGGTTCTAGAGTCTCATCTCATGGTGTTGGCATTGTTCAAATTTTCCCTTATTTAACCATTGATAATGTTCTTTATGTCCTTAGGTCTCTTTTTAACTTGTTGTCCATAAGTTGTCTAACTCGTTCTCTTGATTGTGTTGTTTCTTTTACCCACAATTATGTGTGTTTATAGGACCAGAGTTCAAAACAAGTGATTGGCATAGGATGTGAATCTCATGGTCTTTATCATCTCCATCCCTCTACACACGTTGGTGTAGTTATGGAGTCTCCCTCTCTTCTTCATGCTCAATTAAGTCATCCAAGCCTTGCCAAGTTACAACAGTTTGTTCCTGCCTTGTCCAAGTTGTCTCGTTTGGTATGTGAGTCTTGTCAATTAGGCAAGCATAGTCGTACTTCCTTTCCTCATAGTGTCACACGTGATGCTTTGCCCCCTTTTGCCTTGGTTCACTCTGTCATTTGGGGTCCTAGCCACGTTAAGTCTACTTTAGGTTTTCAATACTTTGTTACTTTCCATATGTACTTGGTTATTTTTAATGAAAAATCGTTCGAAATTATTTCATACCTTTCAATCTTGTTTTAATGAAATTAAAACTCAGTTCGGTGTTTCTATTAGAGTTTTGCGCAGTGATAATGGTTGTGAATATCTTTCTCATTCTTTTAAACAATTTATGGCTTCCCACGGTATTCTACATCAAACTTCTTGTGCTTATACCCCTCAACAAAATGGTGTAGCTTAATGTAAAAATATATATCTTAGTGAAACAACTCACACTCTTTTAATTCATGGAGAGGTTCTTGAACATTTTTGGGGTGATGTTATTCTTACTGCCTGTTATGTCATTAATCGCATGCCTTCTTTAGTTTTAAAGAATAACATACCTCATTCCATTTTATTCCCTCATGAACCTCTTCATCCCTTACCTCTAAGAGTTTTCGGGTCATCATAATTTCAGTCCCGATTTTAACAAGCTTTCTCCTAGATCACATAAGTGTGTTGTCTTAGGGTTTACAAGATCACAAAAAGGATACAAATGTTTTTCTCCTTTTCTTAACCATTATTTTGTGTCTGTAGATGTCACCTTTGATAAGTTATCCCTTTATTTTAAGAGTCAATCTTCACCTCTGTCTCCATCCAATCTTGTCAACACTCCTAGTACCTTTAATATTCCTATTGTTTGCGACCCTCTTATTGTGTCTCCTCCACCATCAGATCATGCTCCACAGTCAGCATCTCCTCCACCACCATGTGACTCCACTCAAGTGCCAACTACTCTGTCTCCACTGGCTCTAACACCTGAGTCTGACCTTTTCATTGCCCTCTGAAAAGGTATGCATTCTACCCGTAATCCCTCTTCCTATTATATTGCTTTGAGTTATCATCGATTGTCATTACCTTTTTATACATGTCTTTCCTCTCTGGCTTTTGTGAGCATTCCAAAAACTGCCCGTGAAGCTTTAGCTCATCCGGGTTGGCGTCAAGCCATGACATATGAACTAAGTGCTCTTCATAATAGTGGAACTTGGGAATTGGTTTCGTTACCGTCTGGAAAATCTATTGTTGCTTGCAAGTGGGTGTTTGCTATCAAAGTTGGATCTAATGGTACCATTGATCGCCTCAAAGCTTATCTTGTGGCCAAAGGTTATACTCAAATTTTTGGGTTGGATTATGGAGATACCTTTTGTCCTGTTACATAGATGGCTTCTATTTGTTTATTTATCGCCATGGCTGCTCTACAACAATGGCTTTTTTATCAACTAGATGTTAAAAATGCTTTCCTCAATGGTGATTTGCAAGAAGAAATCTATAAGGAGCAACCTCCTAGGTTTGTTGCTCAAGGGGAGTCTTTTGGGATGGTATGTCGTGTTCGTAAATCCCTATATGGCCTAAAATATTCTCCTAGGGCCTCTGGTTTGGAAAGTTTAGCAATGTTGTTCAACAATTTGGTATGACTCGAGTGTAGGATGTGTTTACTTGATAGTATATGTTGATGAGATCGTTCTTACAGGGAGTAACAACCATGACATCTCTTAGGTGAAACAACATCTCTGTCACCATTTTCAGACCATAGATCTTGGCAAACTCAGATATTTCTTAGGTATTGAGGTGGCACAGTCCAATGATAGTATTGTTATATCTCAGAGGAAGTATGCCATGGATATTCTGGAGGAAACTGGGTTGGTGAGTTCAAAGTCTGTTGATACATCCATGGATCCCAATACTAAACTTCTACCAAATCAGGAAGAGTCTATATATGATCCTGAGCAGTATGGAAGATTGGTTGGGAAATTGAATTATCTTACCGTTACTCGTCTTGACATTTCCTTTGGAGTTAGTGTGATAAGCCAATTTCTTAATTCTCCATGTGAAGATCATTGGAATGCAGTCATTCGTATCTTGAAATATGTTAAAAGATCTTCTAGAAAAGGATTGTTATATAGTTATAATAACCATACAAGAGTTGTTTGCTATTCAGATGCTGATTGGGTAGGATCTCCTTTTGATAGAAGATCTACATCTAGCTATTATGTCTCCATTGGTGGTAACTTGATCTCGTGAAAAAGTAAGAAACAGAGTGTTGTAGCAAGATCCTGTGCAGGAGCAGAATATAGAGCTATGGCCTTAACTACCTGTGAACTTGTTTGGCTCAAGCAATTGCTTACAGAGTTACAATTTAGATATGTTACTCAAATGATGTAAGACCTGAGAGATTTAAATAATTATTTAATAAATGCGGGTCGTAGAAACCATTAAGGCATTAAATGTGGAAGGTTATGACGTGGAAAAGTGCTAGCTCAAGTGGTTAAGAGTACTTGGATGCTTAGGTGCCCTCCTTCAGGGCCTATATAGGAAGCCTAACTATCTTTTGGTCCAAATTACTTATAAGGCCTATAAGTCCTTCAAGACCAAATACATGGCAAAAGAAAATCCTATTCTACGAGGCCCATAATAAAATGGCCAAAATTAAATCCTAATCTAATATTTACAATTATAAAGTCCTAGGCTAGGTCTTCACATCCTCCTTATCCCATGTGAACTTCAACTTAGGCCTAACATGTTTAGAGGAGGCCCAGTCTTCTTGTATCCTTTTAGTCATAACTCTGGTGGGTAGTCCCTTAGTTAGAGTTATCTCATCATCCCTTCCCTCTTGAGAATGATTTGACCTTAAATCTAGAGACCCTGCCTCATCATCAATTTCACCTACAAAAGAAATTAAGTCAATAATATTAAAGTTGGCATGGACTTCATATTCTCCAAACAACTCTTGCTTGTATGCCTTTTGTTCACTCTCTTAAGCACTTTAAAGGGACAATCTCCTCAGGGGCTAACTTTGGACTTTCTTTTCTTAGGAAACCTATCTTTGCTTAGGTGAAGCCAAACCCAATCCCTTTCTTCAAAAATAATTTCCATCATTACTTTATTGTTGTATCTAGCATATCACTCAATTTTTGCTGGATTTGACTTCTAACACTTTCATGTATTTTCTTGATAAAATCAGATTTTGCTACCCCTTCTTTGTGAACAAAGTCAAAAGTTGTGAGAAATCGTAGCAAATCCATTGGAGTGAGAGGATTGAAGCCATAAACAACCTCAAAAGGAGATAACTTATTCATCCTATGAACTACTATATTGTAAGCACACTCAATATAGAAAAGGTACTCTCATCCCAAGATTTGTGGTTTCCTTTAAAAAATGCCCTTAGCATAATAGAGAGACCTATTGACAATTTTAGGGATGACAATAAATACAAAGGTTAAGCTTAGTTCCTAGCCTTGACCAAAATTTTTTACAGTAGTGGCTAAGGAACTTACTATCTCTATCAGATACTATGATGCGGGGTAAACTATGAAGCTTTACCACATCTCTAAAGAAGAACCTAGCAAGGTTGATAGTAAGTTCCCACGATTCTACTATCCTCTTCATTGTGTGTGAAAAATGTAGGAGTCTTGGAGCTTATTTTGGAATAGCTCCTACTCCTTAAATCTCTTGTATTTCAACTTGTTTTTTATTAAGATGCCTAAGCTCTTCTTCCAATGTGGCAAGATATTGATCTCTTTCCATTCTATCTTTTTCTTTTAGAAAAGATTTTTGCTTTTTCAAATTCTTTTATGATTTTAGAATCATTACCGATTTGATAGGAAGGTGTCTTAGACATCTTAGAATTTTCTTTTCTTAAAAAAAAATAAAGACTTTGGTCTATAAAGAAATTTCAAGGAAGAAGTAAATAATAAGCTCTTTGAGTTTTCCTACAAGAAAGAGAGGTGAATCACTTGGATTTCTTACACAAGACTTCTTAATTGAAATTAAATCAAAAACTAAGATGACATAAATTAAGTTATGAAACAAAAACAAAGCAATAATTGAAATCTAAACTAAGCATTCTAATGATGAGGCTTGATGTTGCAAGACACATTCACCGTCTACAAATGTTTTACTATTTGTTTAAGGTTCTAATTAAGAGATGAGAGAAAACCTAAGGTTCCCCCAAGAAACTTAATTAGTCCAAGTTACACAAGTAAAAAACTTAAACAAATACAACTTAAAAGTAATACAATCAAATGAAACGCAAATTGAAAGTCTTTAAGTGTTTCACTCCACTCCTTTTTCTTATAGCTCACTCAAGTGTTTGTTTTGATTTTTCCTTTGTGAACTTCACTTATAACTTAGAGTTCCACCCCTTAAGATGCTACCATGAGTAATTGGTCCATCTCTAAAGAAAGCCTTCTACCAAAATGTAACCCCAAAACCAAAAGAAAACAAGGAAGAAAGCAAGAAAAGCTCAATTGAAGAAATGTTAAACTCAAGGATTGAATAAGTCAAACATACTCAAAGAATAACAAAAAAAAATGAAAAGCAAGAAATTAAAGGTATAGAAAGAAATTAGGCACACAAAAGAAACTCCTAAAGAAAGGTACTATACTTGATTATAAAAATAAAAAACAAGCTAGAATTCAAGAGTTGCTTCTTGTCTCTTCAAGGCTGAATACTTTTGGTGCACTAAGACACTCAATAAGTTCAAAGCCAAGACATAAATGTGCAATAGTTTCCTTATTTTTAAACTTCAAAGTTAAAGCACACAAACAATTCAAATTGCAAATGTTAGTAATGATTCTAGTGCACTCTTTGACCACTTTCTTTTGCTCTTCTTTTCTAATTCTTTTTGGTACATTTCTTTCGTTCTTTTTATGCTTTGTTCTTTCTTTTAACTACTTTTACAAGTGTACTTCTTGGCACTAAAATAGATTCACCACTACCAATTCTTCATGATATAGCTTGTAATTAAAACAAGAAGAAAAAAAAATAGTAGAATGGAAACTTAAGGAAATAAATAATAGAGTAAGAACTTGAAACAAACACAATGGAAACTTAACTCTAAAGAACTTGTCAACAACTAATTAACAAGTATAACTCAAAAGAGAAAAATTTAAAAGCACTCAAAAGCACAAAAGAATTAAGAATTGGTGATTAGGTGATTAAACAAGCACAAGGAAAATTCTCACTGGACATTAAGATAACCAAGGTTATCTAGATGTAAAGGTGCATTTCCAAGGCTCCAAGACAGAAGAGATTGTTCATGATGTGATCCCAACAAGGCTTATAGCTTGGGTCAACGCCTAGGCCCAAATCATGCTTAAGGCCCAATACATGGCCCACATGCATCTCAAGCCCAAGCCCATCAAGAGGCCCAATAACAAGAGGCATGTTCAAAAAGATCCAATTGGGCTTCATTCAAGATGATCACAAAATCAATGGGCTTCTCACATTCTTTACATGGGCCAAAGAGATCACAAAGACTTGAAGAAGTGCATGTAAATCTAGTAGTGTAGATTTAAATTGGGCCATTGTTTGGGCTTTGCTT
>Ga0214545_1000125_pt1 | contig 91575 bp, 56 predicted proteins | sample CNSS4metaG_FD_160064 | JGI IMG/M metagenome (GOLD analysis project Ga0214545, IMG submission 160064) | Root nodule microbial communities from cowpea collected in UCLA plant growth center, Los Angeles, California, USA - CNSS4 | ecosystem: Host-associated > Plants > Roots > Nodule | place: USA... | reverse complement strand
GTGAAAGAGAGGATTTTCTGGAAACAGAATGGAGAAAGGGACCTTATGATTGAGAGAGGAAGATGGCATCCGATTAATAAGAAAACCTGCAGTTAAGATGGCATCTCCCCAGTGATGGACAGGAACATTGGCACTAAGCAAAAGGGTACGAGTAGTTTCAACTAAGTGTCTATTTTTTCTTTCTGTTATACCATTTTGTTGTGGCGTATGAGGACAAGTAGACTTGTGCAGGATACCATGGGAACTCAAAACATTAGAAAGAGCAAACGAAAAGTACTCTTTGGCATTGTCACTTCTTAAGATTTTGATTACTTGACCAAATTGATTCTTGATTTCATTCAAAAATATATGAGTAGTGGACTCATATATTGAGACTTAAAAATATATGAGTAGTGGACAACATGACCACTCTCCCTTTCTTCTATATATAATGAAGCAAGTACATATGGAATATAAAAAGACTGCTCTAAGATACTAAGCATGATTAGATACAGCAGTAGATAGTTCCCCACACTCAACACCCTATACATAGGGTTAATGATACAATAGGTAATAATTCTAACACATTCTAAACTACCATTGTCCAGGAATGGGAGAATCCGAATAGTCAAAGAGCGTTTGTGACTTTTCCAAACAAATGCGTTCAAACCAAATAGATTTTCCAGTATTTCCACCTTTTTGTCTGGTTTCTTGTAAGTTAAATTTCAACAGTGTTAATGCACACCCTAATCATAAAACCCAAACTGTTACACACCAGTTACAGTGCCAAAAGAAAAAGCTTCAGAATCATGAAACAAATGCTACAATATCAATTACTAACCAAGTCTCACAAACAAGTGGATCAGAAAATTAAAGCATAGATACACCGATTACTATTTTAATTTCAACTGAAGAAGGGTTCTTCACTCAGTGAAGGAAAGATTAAAAATACGTACTGCTTGAGTATCAAAATAGAGCACGCTCATTTTGAAGGCCAAGCTGCGAGTAGCCAAAGACCTAGCCGACGCGGAGATTCCGACGATGCCGAGAACGAGGCCGCGGCAGCGGCGCATCCCACGGCAGAGAGGCTGGACGGAGCCGAGCCAGCCGGAGGCGGAGAGAGCGTGGCGGGAGAGGAGGTGCGTGCGGCGGAGGAGGCCAAGGAAGAGCGCCATGACGGTGTCGGCGATCTCCTCGGCGCGCGAGGTGTCGACGTGGACGAGGCGAAGGCCAAGGTCAGCGGCAAGGGCGGAGTCGACGGCGCGGTCGGCGGAGCCAAGGCAGAGGATGAGGTGGTAGGAACGGAGGCGGCGCTGGGCGGCGCGCGGGAGGTAGGCGAGGGAGTGGAGGAGAACCGCGGCGGCAGACTCGATCTTGCCTTCGGAGAGGCGGCTGAGGGGAACATGCTCTATGACAGCGACGCCGGCAAGGGATTGGAGCTCGAGAGAACAGTCGTCGATGCAGTTTAGGGTGACGACGAGGGGGAGAGACGCAGGGTTGTTACGGTGAGGCATTGCCGCACACGATTGGATCTGCTACTCCACCTTCCACTCTAGCCTTCACTCCTTTGCCTTCTCAGTTATACTATTACGCTATGCTTTCGCTTTAGAACCCTCTCTCTGTCGCCACTTTTGGGACCAGCCATTTTCAACCACCTCTAAGAAATTAAAAACGATTTTATTTTTTTATATTTTCTAATCTTTTTAAGAAATTAATAAAAAATGTAATATATAAGAAGTCAGTTAATATCGTTTACTCGTACTAATATTTTATTAAACTTGATATTTAAAGAGTTAAAAAAAATTATTTGAATCGAAAAATAATATAGTTTCTTTTTATAATTAGGATGTGATATGAATAAAGTTTTATTTTAATACTTTTATATAACTAAAATTTCTTATTTAAGATGTAATGATATTTTAATTTGGATCATGTATATATGTTGGATAAGTATCTATATTTAATATTTTAAGATATTTTACTTAAAGTTGTCAATGAAGTATTTAATCTATAAAATAGTAATAATTTTATAAATAAACATATTAATTTAAATTTTATAAACATATTAATAAACATATGTTGTCAACTTTAATTATATAACTTTAATTTAAATTTATATAATAATAATTATATATTTATTATATTTTTAAAAATTATTATATACCTTTTAATATACATATATCACGTATTATATTTTATTATTTTAAAATAAACATATTAATTTATGAAATACGTGTTGATTTATATTCGTGTATCATATAGTTTTACTTTTAATTATACTTATATTAGAAAAAATGAAAAAAAAATTAGTATTATTCTAAGAAAATTGGTATTCATCTAACTAAAATTTGTTAAGAAATTATTGTAAAATCATCCTAGAAACTTAACACCGAATGAGAAGTATATGAATGGAAGAAGAACGAGGGGAAAACATAGAAAATAGATGAAGAAAGGTGGAGAATGAGGGTTGCATGAAATTAAATCACCTCGAAAGGTTTCTTATCTCTCCTTATATATTTTCCTAAGTCTCTTTATATAAAAATTGATTTAGATTTTCTTTTTTTCCTTTTCCTATTGTAATCTTATGTCTTTTCGTGTAATCTACTTCTATTACTTTTTAAATAAATTCAATATATTTATGAGTTTATCTTAACTAGAACGGCAACTAAAAATCTATTTTAACATGTTTTTTATCACAAATCCAATGAATTTAATTATAACAAATCTTAATTAAAATAATATTTTAAATATAAAAACTAATTAAAAGATCAAAATTAAAGGTTAATCGAGAACACAAATTTGAACTCAAGGTATGTTTTCTTCTTATTATTATTTTAAGCTACACATAGCTTTTTTTTTTACTCTTGCGATCACTTATTTATTTATTTAAAAAAAATATAATATATATATATATATATATATATATATATATATATATATATATTTAAAAAGTAAATTACGCTAACATAATATTTTCATTTTCTTTTATATTACACATGCACTTCAAACAGGAAATATAAGTGTAATTTGAAAAAAATCTTAAAGGTGGTATTGTAAGTTACTTCTCTGTTTATTACTCACATCATATTGTATGTGTATTTTTTTTTTAAATAAAACCATTAATAATATATAGATGTCATTTGCATTCTTCATTCAGCACACAAACTCTTGTAAAATGTTTGCACGTGTGAAGTTTTGAAATTCCAAAGTGTTCTATATATCTTTTGCGGTCCATTTGAACACTCCACATTATTTTGTGTTTTGTCACTACCAAATTTTAGAATTTTGGTGTAATTTAGATATATCATTTGACTACAAATCGACATACACAAGATAGAATAATTTTATTAGAGATGTCAATTTGACCAGTCCAGAACTTTGCTCAAGTCCATGTGAACTGGAGTCAAAAAGTCTCTAATTAGACAAGTTTGGTTAAAAAACTCCACAAAAGCATATGGGTCAGGGTCAGGGTCAAAGCCAGTTCATAAACTTTCTTCTTAAACATAAAAAATATATTACTAAACTTTTAATTGCCGGCTCGGGGTCAGTCCGTTTAGGTCATCGACCTGGACTAGCTTGTCTCAGTCGTCCTCCCAGCTCAACCCGTTTTGCTTGTTGTTATGGGCCAGCCTATTTAAGCTGTTGGGTCGGGTCAGGATGTCTCATTCGTCAGATTGAGACGGTTTGTCTCAACCATCACCTTAGATCGGTTAGTCTTGACTGTTGGTCCATTACGTCTAAGTCATCAGCCCGACCCGTTGTCTCATCCTGGCCTGTCGGCTCATCTAGTTCCATTCGTCCCAGGACCTTTCGGTTAATGTTACAAGCACATATGCAGTGGTGCATATATATATATATATATATATATATATATATATATATATATATATATATATATATATATATATATTAATAAAAGAATATGTGCATAAGAGTGTAGAAGCGTATCTTTTGGTTTTATATCTCAAACAAAAATTATTTTGTCTCTCCTAATTTTGTATATTTATTCTTCTAAATTTTTACTTAAAGTCTTAAATCCGTCGTCATATGCATCAACAAAGCAAGTCGATCATGGTTATGCTGACATGAATATTGACTCTTGCTTTATAGTGGTTGATAAGGTTGTGTTGGAAGAAAATGAGTGGAAACAAAGCAGAAGGACGAAGTGTAGTAGAAATAATGAAAACAAAACAACAAAGTAGTAGCACTCAAGCTTTCCACACACCAATAAGGAGGAGAGGGACAAATTGGGGTATATTGTTCCATTACTAATTTTCTCAACACATCACACAAATCGATAAAACTTGTCAAGTAAACCCTCTTGGTCAGGCAATGGTTGATGAAGACACTTTCTGCATGTAAATGAATGTGTGTGCTATAAATGAAGACTTTGGCACTCTCAGAAGTTGTTAAATTTACTTGCTTACAATGGCATTGGTTACTATTTCTTGTAGGTTGCTTTTCTTTCTCTTTTGGCTCCATGCCGTAATGACAGCATGTGAAGCCGGGTTCACACCAGATTTCCATAGCGCCAACTACTGTTTTCCAAGTGTGAACTTCACAGCCAATAGCACCTTCGACACCAACCTGCGCACCCTCTTATCCACTCTCACTTCCAACACAGAAATCAACTACGGTTTCTACAATTTCTTACAAGGCCAGGGCACAGACAAAGTAAACGCCATAGGGTTATGCAGAGGAGATGTTAAGCCAGACGAGTGTCGCAGCTGCCTCAACTCCTCTCAAACCAATCTCACACAGCTTTGTCCAAACCAGAAAGAGGCAATTAAGTGGGAAGAGAAATGCATGGTGCGCTATTCCAACATCTCAATATTTCACACCATGGAGTATTCTCCTTCCTATCAAATGCACAACGTCAATAATGCAACAGATGTGGATGAGTTCAATAAAGTGTTAGGTGGGTTACTAAGAAATCTAAGAGACAAAGCTGCAGGAGGTGACTCTCGTCGTAAGTATGCCACGGACACTGCAATTGTTGCAAGTTTTCAAACCATTTACGGTCTTATGCAGTGTACACCTGACCTCTCAACCCAAGATTGCGGTGACTGCTTGGATTGGAGTATCTCAAGTATCCGAAAGCTTTCTAAAGACAGGGTTGGTGCCGTAGTTCTTCGACCCAGTTGCAATGTTAGATTTGAAATTTACCCCTTCTACGACTCCACTACCATATTAGACCCTGCACTACCACCTGCATCACCTTCACTCCACCCACACCAAGGTAATTTTCAAGTAATTACTAGTGTGAAACTTTAGGTTTCTTTCACATATTTTGAGCAAATTTGCCATATTTTTCTTTTTGCAGAAGATCACAGCAACTATTTGCGAACTGCAACCATCATAGTTCTGCCAACTGTTCTCGTTGTTCTTGTTCTGCTCATTGTTATTAGCAGATACATCAGAAGGAAAGCAAGGAAAAATCTTCCATCTGGTACGTGTCTAAGTATTATTTATTTGATACTTTCTATTTTCAACGTCCTTGTATCATAGACTCATAATACAATAATGTTCCAAGCATGGGAACTCTGACTCACCGCATTTGGAAGAAAGAAAGAAAGAACAAAAAAGGAAACAAAATTTTCAGAAATTGATGTTCTTTAACTGTACTAACTATAATTGTGCTTGTATCACATTTGAAGAAGAAGATGGAGACGGTGATGAAATTGAAGTGGTTGAATCATTGCAATTCAACTTGGACACAATACTAGTCGCGACAAATAACTTCTCTGATTCTAATAAATTAGGAGAAGGTGGGTTTGGTGCTGTTTACCAGGTAAGATAACATTGATTTTGTATTATGATATACTTCACCTGTTCATCAAAACATGGTATATTTACCAACAAACTGAACTGCAAATAAATTTACTTTGTACTGATATATATATATATATTTTTAGGGAAAGCTCTCTAATGGACAAGAGATTGCTGTCAAAAGGTTGTCAAGGAATTCTGGTCAAGGAGACTTGGAATTTAAGAATGAAGTCATTTTGTTGGCTAAGCTTCAGCACAGAAATTTAGTCAGGCTTCTTGGTTTTAGTTTGCGAGGGAGAGAAAAGCTACTTGTTTATGAATTTGTTCCTAATAAAAGTCTTGATTTCTTCATATTTGGTATTATTAACCTTTTCTTGTTTTTCTCTATTGCTTTAGTTCTGTTCATGAAAAAGACCACCAACTATACTAACTCTTCTGAAACTCATTGCTTGACACAAATAGATCCAACAAAGAAAGCACAATTGGATTGGGATACACTTTACAAAATCATTAAAGGCATTGCTCGAGGTCTTCTTTATCTTCACCAAGACTCACGATTACGCATTATACATCGTGATCTCAAAGCAAGTAATATTCTCTTAGATGAAGAAATGACTCCTAAAATATCAGATTTTGGTACGGCAAGATTAATTGTTGCAGATCACACACAAGAAAATACAAGCAGAGTTGTTGGAACCTAGTAAGTCTAGCAACTGAAGCAGTTAGAAAACTATTATCGTACATAGGCAGAACATGTCATGTTTTACTAATTAAGGTTGTCCATATTCTTATGCAGTGGATACATGGCACCAGAATACATAATGCATGGACAGTTTTCAGTGAAATCAGATGTTTTTAGTTTTGGTGTGCTGGTTCTTGAGATTGTAAGTGGCCAAAAGAACCATGGTGTTCGTCATGAGAAGAATGGGGAAGATCTATTGAGCTTTGTGAGTGTTACTTTTCTGAATACTAAAAAACTAATGAGGAACTCGAATTTACTAATTGCATCTGAGAAAATTGTTGCAGGCATGGAGAAACTGGAGAGAGGGGACAGTTACAAGTATTATAGATCAAGCATTGAAGAACAGTTCACAAAATGAAATGATAAGATGCATCCACATTGGTTTACTGTGTGTTGAAGAAGATTTAAACAATAGACCAACCATGGCTAACGTTGCACTCATGCTCAACAGTTGTTCTATCAGTCTCCCTGTGCCTAAAAAACCTGCATTTTTGATAGATAGTGCAACTGAAAGCCTCCCAAACATGTCATGGGATGATAATTCATGGGCAACAAAATCAACTCAATCCACTGCAAGATCAGCTCAGGAATCAGTGAATGAAGCTTCAATTACTGAATTATACCCTCGTTAGATTCTGGTCAGTGCTACACACACATTCATAAAACACTGATGAATGGTGGTACAAGGTTGTTGAAGCTATGTAATTTGTATTTTTTCTAGTTTTTACTAAGGCTGGATGTTTTCCTATAATTCAGTTTCTTTAAACTAACAAATTATAAGTATGAATAAAGAATGAGTGTGAATATATTTATATAAAAAAGAAAGCAGAAAAATCGTAAGTGAGTATATTTGACATCTTTAAATCAAGACTTTTAAATAAAAAATAATTTATGATTTTTATTTGTTCTCACCAAGGTTTCTCAATTCACAACATATAAATTAACTTCAGTTTAGACAATAATTATTTAAATAAATATAAATATTGAAAATAAATAAGATTTGACGAGACTAACTTTATATATTTTTATTAGTGTAATCCATGCTCGTCTAACACCAACATAAATATTTTTATTTATTAAAAAATTAAAAATAGTTAATATTATCATAGAACTACTTAAATCAATTTTATTAGCGTCCGGTACAAAATGACTTCTAATAACGACAACCAGCGGCGGAGCTTCTAAAGGGAGGGGTGACCATGGCCCCCCCCTTTTTTTAAATTTTTTTATATTATGTAATTTTTTTTAAAATTATATGCAATTTATATTTAAAATTAATGGTTATTATATTACGTCTTTTTTTTTATAAAACATAACATTTAATAATAATGAATAATAAAATATACAATCAAATATAATAAAGAATAAAAATATTTATTAAAATATATTTTATTTTCTTTTTTGATTGCCTTTTTGAGTTTTCTCTCACTCTCACATGTTTTCTTTTTATTTTTTAAAAGAAAAAATACTTAGACATAAACTCATTATTTTTTCTTTCGTTTGTTTCATTTGTTCTCTTTCATTATTGAAGAAAAAACAAAGTAATTCTCTTGTCTCACTTGATCCTGAAATATTTGTTTAACAGTTAGCATATTTTTTAATAGTTAATGTACTATGTATTGTTTTATAACGGCTTTTAATTGTTGTTTGATTATCATATATTCTTTGTTAGGAACTCTCAATTTTTTTATTAAATTGTGATAACTTATTTTTTTATTTTAAACTTTTTTTAGGAACTCTCATTTTTTTATTAGATTGTGATAAATATTGATAAAAAATAAAATAATAGATTCATTTTTTAAAGTGATAAAAGGGAAACTATTTGTGTAAATGAAAATAAGACAAATTAAACTTCTTTACAAATTCTTAAACATAATACTAATGATCATATCGTTCAACTAAATGATTCTTTTCTTAATGTTCAACAAATTAAAGGTAAAAAATTTCGTATTAATTATTTGGAAAGATTTTCATATTTAAGTTGAAAAAAAAAATAGCTGAAAATTTTAGTTCTAATTTAATTATTGATAGTTCAAGAATTTGAAATAACAATACTCTATATATGTGTGATTTACTTTCTAGTTACAGTTATACTAAATTATGTATTATTTTTTATTATATTAGTGAAAATAATTAAAAATATAAATTAAATATATTATTTTGGCTCTCCCAAACTTATTAGTCAAGATCCGCCATTGACGACAACTAAACTAACGCTAATTGAACATTAAAACAAACATTTGTTTATTAAAAGTAAGTTCAAAATGATTTTACATTTTTTTGTTTCTTTAAACTAACATTTTTTTTTTTGTGTCACGTTCGTTAAAACGATTTTTAGTGTTCAACATTAAGTAAATTCTATTGACCTTAGATGATAATAATCCAAAACTATTAGAAGTATCTATTTATTAAAAAAATTTTTTTTTTTTTTACATTTTTCAACTTTCTTAAAAAAAAAAAGAGACAATTAATCTTTTACATCACATTTAGGGTCAACTTGATATTAATATTTTGAATGGTATAGAATATGTTGGAGAGTTTTGGCTATAATTGGACGGTATAGAATAAACGGGTTTCTAAAAGGATAAAAAGATTTTATATATTATAGCAAAGACAAAGAAAACGATAATTTATTTAACAAAAACATCCTCGTATATATTTTTGTGGGTCATGCGTTGATTTGAAGAAAAAATAGGGTATGACAGAGAAAATGAAGATAAAAGGTTTGGGAATTATGCATGGAGTAGACAAAAGTGTATATTCTTGGGAAACTACTTATTAGCCATAGAAGCTACCATTGCATGTGATTATCATCATCACATCATCGGAGAAAAAGTTCCATAACCAATAAAGAAAAAGAAAAAGTTTTGAGGCTATCTAGAGAGGTGGGTAGCTAAATAATGATGCCCATGCATGTCAACTCAAATTTATCCACACAAATACAATCACGTTTCATTGTCAAAAACTCAAATTTAACAATAATCCCAGAACCAAGAAAATTAAGTGACTGTATATTGCAACAAGTTATCGTTGATTCGTTTTCGTCGTATGATTTTGTTATAGTCATTCAGAAATTGTGATTATATATTATTAAAAATTTAAATGTGAGTCTTAGTTTTATATTAGTTAAAAATGAAAATATATAGCACTATATAAGGTATTGACAGGTTTTGGGTTGAGAGTGATGTCAATGTCTTATGTAATTGAGTTCAAGTTTCATCGATGTTTGTATCTTTCCAGTAAAATTCTCTCTCAAATGACCCAAAAAAAAATATTATATATATATATATATATATATATATGGATTATCAAATAAATATGGATAATCTTAAATTTGTTACAAATTGAAATAAGAGTGAAAAGTCTTATATCACCTAAAAAAGAAGGTTAAGTGGTATATATAAAAATAAAATTCATAACCATTAAATTTTAAGGTTTTATGCTAGAAGTATAACAAATCTCTTATATAAACAACTTCTACTTTTAAAGATGATTAGTTTTGCCAATTTATTTGAATTGAAAAAAATCTATCAAAATTTTGGTGATTTTGTTTCTAAATTGCTGTTTTTCTTCCATTCCTTTTTCACTTTTCAAGTATTATATATTACCTTCTTTTGTTGCAGTTCCAATATCTTAGCCCACTACAAAATAGGCCCAAATCCTTCAAGCATGAATAAATGAAAAACTTTGTATGGACTACATAAAACTTAATAACTTTGTTAAGTTCAATATACTTAGTTAAGTTCCTTTCATTATTATAACTTGTCATTTTAGTCTTAAGGTTTGATTTAGAAAAAAAAAATCTTCATAAGAGGTTATATATATAAAACAAAATTAGTTTATTTATATATTTAAAAATTATATAATTTTATTTACAAATTAACTTGTGTATAAATTAATTTTAACTTTTAGAGTAGTTCATTTATTTTTTTTTTTTTTTTTATATTTTATATATATATATATATATATATATATATATATATATATATATATATATATATATATATACCAGTATGTGTTAATATTATTTCAAGATTACTAAATAAATATTTAGTACTCGATTTAGTTAAGTAACTTTTTGTGTGTCACTAAAATTTCTCATTTGAGAAATTCTTTTTGTATATAAAAGAAGAGTGATTTATTTGACTCTAGTTAATGCATGAAACCAGTTTTCATACTACACAGCAAAGTTTTGACCTATTTTTCTAAAGAAAAAAAAAAGTAAAAATCGAACACCTATCATGGGCTCATGCTCGTTGAGATAAGATAACGACGGCGGCAACCGCCGCCGCCGCCGCCAATTTTCTAAAAAACCCGCAACTGTGTTTCGGAGGTTTAACCGTGGGACCCACATGAATAAACCTAACCGCAACTCTCTCACGTGCTAAATCATACACGTGAAGGGTGTCTGAAGCAGTCACGCGCCACTCTGTGCGCGTAGGAAAGTTGTGTGGGGGTAGAAGTACGTTATCATAAAAATACAGTACTGTAGATTATACTGTACTGTACGCTACGCAGAAAAGTGATAACGACACTACTATCGTTCTGGCACCGCCCACAGGGCCCACTAGACGTGGCATTCTCAAATTTCTATTTGTTGCTCATTCATGCATAGTATTCTGATGCATTTTTTTTTCTCATTAAATAATTGTGTTGCACCTTTTCCATAATTATAGAATAATTTTTCTGTTTATGTTACAGAATCATCGTTAAATGGAAAAAGTTGCGTAAATTTATTCTAAATTTTTAAAAATATTTTACAAATAGTAACATCTACTTTTTAAGAAAAAAAAGCAAAATAATTTGAAAATTATAAGAAAATAATTGGATGTCTGAGCCATATAAAATGAGTTGACATATTACTCATCACATTCCAATTTCAAATGATACTCATCACATCAAACTTTTGTTTGTTTTGTTTTGGTATGAAAACAACATCTGTATGTTTGTTTATTTATGAATCAACACCTGAATAAGATTCCACTCTTCGTAGTTTGAACGCAAGTTTTCGTGTTCTAAATGTATCCAACTACTTCGTAATTTGTATATAATGCTTTTGGATAACATTGGGCACTTTCGGTTTTTGATGAAGCTGTGAATTACATTTAATGGTGCCAAACGAGTTAGATGATAGTATCAAGAAAATTATTATGCCGAAGACTAGCTTTTTGAAAACTTTTCTTTTAAAATTAACTTTTAACTAAAAATTATTAAGCTAAAATTGATTCGGGAACATGACCATGATATGATCTCCAAGTACATGTAACTAGTAACAAGCAACATTTGACTCACACATTGGGTAATGTTTTAGTATTATTATACTTTTTGTTCAGTTATTACTTTTTAAATAACGGTTCTGAAATCATGTTAGAAGTGAGCTTTAAGCCTAACTCAACCCACAAATCGGTTTGTAAAGTGAGCTTATGTTAGGAATCCAAGTGTGATTCTAAGTCCCACATTGGCTAAAAATGAGAAAGTGGAGCGTTGTATAAAAATAAAGACCCATAAATTCATTGCCTTAAGGTTTTGGGTTGAGAGTGATGTCAGTATCTTATATGGTTAGGCTCAGCTTATATATTATGAAATTGTCATTGTTTTATCTCTGATTGATGTGAAACTTCCAACAGCTACAACTAAAAAAAATACAAAAAAAAGAATAAAATTATAAAAAAATAATAATATATATATATATATATATATATATATATATAATCACAAAATGATGCAATATGGTGAAAGTTTAAGGACAAAATAAAATATATGGCCAATTTGACAATTTATTCTAGCATGGCATTATAATTATTAAAGTAATCTCATGATTGGAAATAAGAACATTAGAAAGCACTCTGATATTTCTTTTAACTTTTTAGAAGGACTAAAATTATTTTGTGAGTATGACAACCAATGGAATGGAATGAGGATAATATTTCTCTCCTTGGATATAAAAGTTTATCTTCAGTCCCATATTTAATAGATATAAAAAAATTTCATCTTATCTTTATTTTTATTAATAGTCTCGGTTAAAGTACTATATATGTTTTTCTTATTTCCAATTATCCTTTTATTTTTCTCGTCTTTCAACATCTTGGATTCCTCCCTTTCTTTATTATAAAAGAAAAACTTATATTAACTTCACATCTTAAATGTCTCTGATGCAACTTTTTTCTGTCATCAAAGGTTACCAACTTAATTAAAACCTTCATTTTTAGATCGACACTTAATCTAATGACCCATCAACATTAGGTTAATACTACACAAAAATGTTCTACTAAAAAAAGATAATAATGTCGATAATCTAAAGATCTATGTGTTTTCATTGCTTCCACTTTTATTTTCAACGCCTTCTAAAAATTTCCTAGATTATTTCTTGCTTTTATTTGCAAAAATCCCCTATTAACTCTAATATCTCGCAACTCATATCGTATCAAAAAATTACTAACTTTACTAAAATCTTCATTTTTAGATCGTCACTTAATTTAATGATACAATCGATATTAAGTCTAATATTATACAACTCTTTTAGCCTTAACTCAACGAAGCAACATGTCAAAAAGACATTATTTTAAAACGTTGACTCAATCAACATTAAACATAACACATTTTTTATTATTTTAATATTAATTAATTAATTTTATAAAAAATTACGGTAAATTATACTTAATATTATCACATATTTAATATCAAAAGGCATATTCTTACTTTTTTAATATAAAATATTTAAAAAAAATCATAATTGTATAATTTTAAAATAAAAATATTGCATGACAATTGAATATAAATAAAAAATTATATAAAATATTACACAATTACACAAAAGTAAAATTTTGTCACCACCTAATGAAATAAAGTTGATCAAATTAAAAAAGTGTTTGTTAAAAATTAAAAAAAAAATAAAAACTTTAAAATATCATGTTACTTTCTTTCTCTAAATAGTATATTTTTACACTAATAAAAATTAAGATTAAATATATTATCATCTTCAAACTATTATAAAAAAATGTCTTTTATTCCTATACTAAGTTATAAAATATTTATCATATGTTTTATGAAAATAATGTATCTTCTCCAACAAATAACAAATGCAGTTATATTATCAATTTGCATCTAAATATAGGAATGATTATGTATTGTTTACATATACAAATATATTGAATATTAAACACATAAAAAATTATATAATTTATTTATTTTACATTTTAGATTTTTGAGAGTTTTTTTTTTCTTTATCAAAATACTGTTAATATTGACTGAGAATATATCATACATCAGATAAGTTATGTGAAATACATACTATATATCCGAATAATTGAAGTAAAATGTTAAGTAATTATGAGTCCTAATCATTTAGTTATATGATTATATCCTATACAAATAAATTATAGTGATTGCCAACTCACATTATAATAATTCCTTCCTATTGATATGGTCTAATAAGATTACACTTTTTTTTTTACTGTTTAAACAACATATGTCATTCACAAGTGGTGATGCCTTGAAAAGGAGGCAACAATAGTAATAAAGACTGCAAATACAGAACAAGGTAAAAAAAATTCCCCATAACAAGTTGTAGGTTAAAAGTTAAGGAAGAGAATGTATCGGGTAAAAATAAATTACACATGAATTTTAATAATTTCTTTTAATAACATATTCAATGTCTGAGCATTTTCAGAATTGACGAGGGTTGAATATTTTGGACAGAGATTAAAGAGAAAAAAAAGTTTAATTAGTCGGATGATATCTATTTTTGTTCAGATGTGTTAATTTGGTAATTGTTTTAAAAAATGTGTCAATCTAGTCCTAATTTTTTTAAAAAGTGTCTTAATCAAGTCCCTTTAAACAAAAATGATTAAAGTTGTTAACTTAATTCATGACGTTTACCATTAAATTTTAATATAAATATCAATACTTCATTTTATAAATTATTTTAAATATGAATACGTTATTAATAACTTTTTTGCTAAAAAAGATTAAATTGAAGTATAATTTCAAAAATTGGAACTCAATTGATACCTTTTTAAAAAGTGGTACCAAACTGACACATCAAGATAAAAATGAGTATAATCTGACTAATTAAATCAAAAAAAATTACGAATTTTCCTTACCTTGTTTCTCTTGTTCACTTCTAGATTGTTCTTTGAGCTAACGTTGTAGCATTTTTCAGACACTTGTCCTTCCAACACATTAATATGGATATTGGGATCGACAATGGTTTCAGCCTTAATTTGGATCCTGTCACAAACCACTTCACGGGTACCAGACTCCCTGTCTTTTTTTTTCTTGTTGCTTTCTTCTTCCTTTTAGGTTAAAAATAAATATTTTACTTTTCTTTTTTCAATTTAAAAAACTATGATAGGTAAAATTTAAGAAAAGAAAGTAGGTAACTTTAATAGAGTGAAATGAAAGAAAGAAGTAGGGTCCATTTTCCGTAAAATTTTACAAGATTCTTTATTGAAAACAAATATAAAGATTTTAAAAGCGTACAAGTCACAAAATTTCCTCATACTCAAAGACAACTAATCAATAATTCTGATGGATCAGAATTAATATATATGTATATAGTTATATGTTAGCGAATAATTTCAACATATATCTACATTTTTTATGAACTTTATATTATCTATCCGATAAAAAAATGTAATAAAATAATTAGATAAAATAATAAATATTGCAGATAGCATCATGAATCATTGTGTTTAGATTTGTCTTACACCCTTGAAGAAATTTTTTTTCCTTACTTTATATGTTTGTCTATTCATAATTAGATAATAAAGAGGACCCAATCATAACTTAATTATGATTTATATTTTATTTTGAGTTTAATCTTCATTTAAGTGTCGGTTGATTTCTTGTCAGAGAATTGAGAATGCAGAAAAATATCAAAAAGACAATATCGAAAAGACAAAATTGAACCGAGAAGTTGTGTCGAGAATGCAAAATGGAGAAGGCACAATTGAGAAGTTGGAAAAGACGAGTAATACAAATTTTATAGGAAAAAATTGTTATTTTCTGTCATAGTTTTTTAAAAAATTATGTACAAAGTCATTTTCGATTAACTAAAGGTGTGAAAATGCTCTCAAATATAATACAATTGAATCCTGCAGCAATATAAATAACACATATATGCTTTTTCTTGGGATGCGATGTTACAGGCAATATCAATTCTTATCTTATCCCTTTCTTAGACATTTCTTTTACCTCATTATGTATTTGTTGGTGGTGCCTTTGAATAACTTTATTACTTACAAATTATAATTAACTAATAAATTTTCTGTACATTATAGTTTTCTTTAAATTTTATAAAAGTCAATGAGATTATTGAATACTTTATTGTTAATGATTAAAACCATATTATATTAAGTAGAAATAAATTAGAAAAACAATAGTTTTAACTGGACACCATATATACAATATAAATTTAATCTGTGTTTAAATTAACCAATAATATTTCAAAAATAAAAATATGAATATTAAAGAAACTATTTATAAAGTAAAATAAAGTTTCTCTCACTTTCTCTCTTATATCCTTCATAATATATATATATATATATATATATATATATATATATATATATATATATATATATATATATATATATATATTGCATAGATTATTTCTATTAATATTATACATTTTTTTCTCTCCCAACATATTAAATTATCTTTATTCTTATCTTCACTAACTCTACAAATGGTTATCACTTTCAGTTTTTGAATAAGTTCATGCTAGCTAGTTATTATTATTAAATTTAACATTTTCGTTATCATATGTCATTACATTAAATTCATATTCTTACAAGTGTATCTCTAGATTGAATTTTAATAAATTTTAAAAATAATTTATTAAATCTGAAGATATAAAAAATGATGCGCTACCTAATGAGATGAATTTAAAAAATAAATCCTATAAAACCGATTTTCAAATAAAATTAATTTTAAATGTTTTCGTTTCTAAATGACAGCAAACCCTAAAATGTACTCACTCAATGTTATACATTGAATGATAACAAATAATTATTCACATGTATGTTATATATTGAAATAGTAAAAATAATTTTGTTATCCTATCCCTAATAATTTGGTTTATGTCTGCTTATAAACGTGAAATACTATATTTATAGGTCCAAACCCATTTTTTTTTTCGGAAGTCAATAAACCAAATTATTATTATTATTATTATTATTATTATTTATTATTATTAGAAGAGTTAAAACTATTGTTTTTTTATCCTTTAATATCACTATGATGGTTATTCAGAACCTGAATTAACTATTGTGTCACCTGAATAAATATTTTCTTATGCCAATTTAGAGTACTTTTCAAAGAATACATTAATTCTTAAAATAGTTTATTTATGAAGACGCAGAATCAAACATTGTGAAAAAGTCACGTTATTTCTAAAAACATGTTATAATTAAACTCAACTATAGAATTTACTTAAGATTCTATTCCCAAAACTCTCATCATTCTTATTCTTGGCAGCAATCATCGTCACCAGAGTATCAAAAGATGAAAGATGTTAAAGTGAAATCATTGTACGTCTAAGTATTTTTACCTTGACAAAACAAAACTTTCTGTCATGTCAAAAGTAACAGCGTATTCTTTCAAATAAATGAGAAATTATATCAAGAGTTCAACATTCTCACATAGGTAATTAAAAGATAAAAAAATAATAATCTGTAACATATTTAAAAACATAAATAAAAAGTGTGATGATCTGAGACAAATTAAAGATTATATTTTGCATGCAAACACATATTTGAAAGAATTGATGTTTGTGCTGGCCCTGCACTGCACCAACCACACACTCGCTGAGCAGCATCGCGTGGCCTTATGCTGAGTCAGAGTGATATAAACTTTGCTTTGTGATCACAGTTTGATGCGTAGAGTGGAGGGGCTCACTCTCTTCTCTTTCCCTATAGCCCCTCCTCTACATTATTTTCTGTAAATATTATTACAACAAAAACAACACCATTATTATTTTCTGTAAATAACAACATATTACATAACAATAACATACTTCATGCTTCCCTTTGTTTTCCTTCGCTTTGTTTCTTACACCTACTCTCTCTCTAGCTTTTCCTTCTCTCTCTTATTCTGCAAACCTTGTTTTGTTTCGGATTTTCTGGTATTAAAATCTGTCCAACTCTGCACTCTCCATCTTTTTCAACATACCATTATCGATTTCGTATTGCACTCTCTCTTCTCTTCTCTTCTCTTCTCTTCTCATCTCATCTCATTTATCTCCAATTCTAGCTAACCCCTTTTCTTCTTCTTCTCACTCTCTTCAAGTTTATCACATTTCTTCTCTCTGCCTTTCATCTCCACTCGCATCCCTCCAAACCATAGAGGGATAAAAAAACATGAAGGTATGATTCCCACTTTCTACTTCTGGTTTCTCTTTATCCTTTCTTGTAAAGTATACCTCACAATTTTTAATAATAATTAACTTCTGAACTTTGACTCATAAACATGCTTCACTTTTGATTCTCCTTCAACTTTATGCTTTTCTTTCTCTCTCTCTCTCTCTCTTTTTGTTGTTGTTGTTGTGTGCCTTTCCTCTGTATAAAGATCTGGGTTCTGTGTCTGAAATGAATATTGCAATATTCTTCATCAGATTCCTGGGTATGTTAAATTTTAACATATGGGGTATGTGTTGTTGATTTGATTGAACATATGGGGCATGCATAAAATGCCATAAAAGGTTTCAAGTTTGCCACTTTATTTACTTGGTTCAGATTTGCTGCTACGAATATCCTCTGCTACGATATGGTTATTGTGCTTTGAATCTGGGCCGAGGGAATCAATCAATCTGATTCATTTTATTTTTTTTCTTTTGTTTGCAGAAGTTTGTACTCAAGTTAGATTTGCCAGATGACAAGGCTAAACAGAAGGCCCTGAAGACAGTTTCAACACTTTCAGGTATCAAATCATTGTTCACCCCTTTTTCCAAAAATACCATGTTAACTAAAATCTATGGTTTGGGAATGCCCAAATCTGGGGAATGTTACAAAATTCTGAGATCTGGGTGATGAAAAAAAAATGATGGTTAACCTGACGGTGTGACGGAACCTCCAAATCATTGTCACGTGATATTTGAGCAGAGATCTATGTGCTCATTTTACCCAAGTTTGGTTAATTTTGGTCCCGCAAAATGTTTTACCATTATTTTTTAATCATATACTATACCATCTTATTGCAGGGTTTTACTTTTTTAATACTTAGTATGATTATAATATTCAAACTTGTTAAGTGTGTACCGTACATGATGTGATAATAGTATAAAAAAAAATACTCTGAAAGTGAATGAAAGCAATGTTATAATTGTAATTATTATATTAGATACAACCATATTAAATAAATGTCTGGGCCATTTTGTTACAGAGTATGTCATGCTTTTGTTTGGGGATGAAGACATATCAAATGCCTTATATTAAGATATATCTAGCTTCTTTATTCTATAATTGACAGCTATCTAATATATTAGTTAGCATGTCATGAAATTGTTCTGTGGCTATGTTAAAATATTCTGAATTTGATTTTCGTGCTTTTGAAGGGATGGGGTTGGTTGCACTCTCTTTCTGGTGTTGCTTATTTGTGGTGCCTCTAACTTTTGTCTTAACCATGTTAGTATTTACTAAACAAAATAATTTTGCGTCAGTTTAGATTACCATGACAGTTTGTAATTGGTAACTTGGAGTCTGAAGAATAAGGCTACAGACTACAGTTCAACTAGGAAGAAGGTTACTGAATTCTTAAACATAAAGAATTAGTCTTTTAACTCTGTCTGAATGAGAAGATATCATGGATTCAACCAAACATTGTTGGAAAAGACAGTTCTTGTTTGATGGGTTTGGTCTGGTTAATTGGATTGGACACTTCAGCATTTGAAGTATGATGATTTATGCAGTAGCAGACAGATAAAGAAACAGAAGACATTGTGTTGTTTTTTTTTCATTTGAATGTGATTATAGTAAGGCAAAGAACTCCTAACAGTAAAATTGTGCAACCATGTAGGAATTGATGCTATCTCTATGGACATGAAGGAGAGGAAATTAACAGTGATAGGAACAGTTGATCCTGTGAATGTGGTGAGCAAACTTCGAAAGTACTGGCAGACAGACATAGTGTCAGTAGGTCCAGCAAAGGAGCCTGAGAAGAAAGAGGAGCCGAAGAAAGAAGAGCCAAAGAAGGAGGAAGAGAAGAAGGAAGAGGGAAAGAAGGAAGGGGAAGGAAAAAAGGAAGAGGAGAAAAAGGAAGAGCCAAAGAAAGAAGAGAAAAAAGAAGAGAAGAAAGAAGAAGAGAAGAAAGAAGAGGAGAAGAAGAAAGAGGCACCAGCACCACCCCCAGATCCAGTTCTAGAGTTGGTAAAGGCTTATAGAGCTTATAATCCACACATGACAACATATTACTATGTCCAAAGCATGGAAGAGAATCCCAATGCTTGTGCCATTTGTTAAAACATCAAGCTGAGGAAGAAAACATGAAGAAAAGAAAGACATATATATATAATATATATTAAACTTTCTCTACTTGCAATGGAATCAAGCCAACTCTTTCATGAAGATAGAAAGAAACTGCTTGTATATATTTTGGTGGTGTGTTGTTTAGTTGTTTTGGGAGATTAGCAATGTGTAGAGAGAGAGGAATAAAATTTTGGGGGATTTGTTTTGACAATGATCAGAAAAATGTAATCACACTTGATGTTAGTTTCCTTTTGAGTTGTCTGCATGTATGAAGAAGTAGAAGAATGAATGAGCAATTAGTAACCTGTGTTGTGGTGGTGACGCAAACAGAAAATTATGTGTAAAAAAAGAGATTGAAAACGCCAAGCACATGCTTTCATAATGGTCAAAATGGTGGTAGAGGTCTCAATCTCTTATCACATTCACCGCCACTTGATGTCATAAAAGAAAAAAACTTCTCTTTCTTTTCTTTCCTTTTCTTTTCTTTTATTCCGTGGTATAGTCATGTCCTTTGTCAAGTGGGGCAGTGTGGCTGAAAAGCATCACGTAGTTGAGATTTGAGGGTGGGTCACCCATTTCTCTTCCCCTTTTCAGAACCCTGCATTTGTGTTACAAACACAACTTGTTCAAAAGTGAATACCACATGGCCACTCACACGATTCTATGGTCCCATCTCTTCATATCTACATTGAATGATTGAAGTTTCAAGGTCCCCATTTAACCATGATTCAAATGGTCGGTCCAATTCATCATCATCACCATTGTTTTTATTATCCTATGCTTACTAGACTGTTTAAGTTTCATTATGAGGTATTTCATTCTTTTCTTCAACATTGAACCAAGTATTAAGGGATGAGTATTCAATGTTGAACCAAGTATATATATATATATATATATATATATATATATATATATATATATATATATATATATATATATATCTAACTATTTGATGGATTGTCTTTTTCTGACATATCTTTTCACACTATCTCTAGTTGGGAAGCAGGTAGCCTATGGTGTTTTCTGGTATAGAATCATGGTTTGATTGATTATTTGTGAAGCTGTGCTTCATGCCTATCTATTATATTACATCTGTTTGCTTGTTTTTTAATATATGATGACTTAGTGGTGTGGTGTATAATTAAAGTAATCCCTTTAGGCCCTTAATCTCAATTCCCTTTTTGTTTTTTCTGTTCCTTCCTAAAGACAGAATAACCTAAGCCAGCCCCATAACTTTTTTAGGTGGCATGTCATGTTTTGCTTTTGTATTCATCCTCAATCCACATGGAAACTGTTTCTACTTCTTGTACATTGCAAAGCCAAGGCGTGCATGTGATTATAACTTCAACTAAACAATGCTATGCAGATTCCCATTTTGTATTTAGCATTTGAACTTTGTCCACAGCTTACACATGCATCTTGTCCCTCCTAAAATATTCTGCTTCCAACGCACCCTTTGGAACTATTATTTTAAAGATTGAACCTTGTTTGATTTACTTTTCACTTTCTGAATCACTTGGTTCAAGGTTTTTAGTTTGCAAATAGAAAAGAAGGAGAAGAAAATGTTGATCCAAAACATTATCAGAGACTAAAATGGCTGTCTTCCAATTTCGACAGCCTTGAATGCTTTAGGCAGAGTTTCCAAACGTTAAGTACAACAATGAATCAATTCCACGTCATTTGTATGATATGGTCGGTGTGTTCATCATTAACATTGGTCAGCTTTGTCATTCCAATAATGAAAACACAAAGTCAAGGGAACAACATACACATATTAACAGATTAAAGCATCAAATACCCAACACCACTACTTAGGTAAAAGTAAAATGCTTACATAGGGCAGGATCAACGTTTGGGAGATTTTAAATGCATTAAAAGTGGGTTAGGTTAGATTAGGTTGAATCCATTTTTATATGTAAGTCACATTTACTCATGTGGTTTGTGGATGAAGCTAAATATCAAAGTCAATGGTTTCATAGTTTTTTAATTTCATTTATTGAACTTGTTTTGTAAACTATTTCATGGAGTAGCTACTTCTATACTGGGTGAATGTTTGTCACTTAAACACAATCTTATTTTTTCGATTTAAACATACATATTCTTTGTTTATCAATTTATCTCCTTTTATGTCTACATATTTGTTGAGAATTTAAGTGTAAGTTTAAGTTCTATATTAATTAAAGGGTTAAATATGTTTTTTTCTCTTTCAATTTTTAGTAAAAATTGAATTTAGTCTTTCTTGAAAATTTTGAACCAATTTAGTTCTTCATCTTTAAAAATGCGTAAATTTAGTCATTTAAACCAAATTTTGTTAAGTTTATTTGACATTTTAAACGCATTTCTCAACTAACATTGAATGAATATGTGTCAAATGGTGTAAACAAACTAAAATACTATAATGAAATGAGTTTGAAACGTTAAATAAACTTAATAAAATTTGGTTTAAAGGGCTAAATTCACGCATTTACAAAGTTGAAAGACTAAATTAGTTCAAATTTGACAAGAGAGACTAATTTTAATATTCACTAAAAATTAAAGAATCAAAAACATATTTAACCCTTAACTAAAGTAGAAAAATTAAACATCATATAAAAAAAATCATAAACATATTAAAATTTTGAGTTGTCAATCCATCATTTGAGATAAATTAATATTTCATTGCCTCATGAAAAAGATTAGAATAAATATCTAATCTTAATATTTGGTTACAAGTTCTTTTATCGAAAGTTTTATCTCTCAAACAATCTATTATCTCAAATTTATTGCGACAAGAATCTCACCATATTTTCGAGTAAGTAATTTTCGAGTAACTAAAATCTTATCTCTCAAACAATCTATCATTTCAAATTTGTTGCGACAAGAATCTCACCATATTTTTGAATAAAATCCCATCATAATCCTTCTTTAAAAAACTCATAAGTAATATTTGAATCGATCACCGGTTAGGAATCTTTATATCGAAAGTGTTTTTTTGTCTAAAAAGAACCAATCACTCAAATTTTTGTGAAAGAATCTGAGTATTAATTTTGTGATTCCCACATGAGAAAACAATTAAAAGCTAACTTTCCACTTATTTATATTTTAAAATTATACACGTAGAAGTTTCAAATGGACTAGTTTTGCCCCATTTGTTATTAGCCTTAATGCGTATGGGCAAAAGGTCCATAAAATCAAAAGGGCCACAAAATAATAAAAAAATGTAACAGTAATTGGAGTCAGGCTTCATTTATGTATTTTTAGACTTTGACAATAGTAATCTTTGAATAGAGAAATAAAAAACTATTAATCAACACATTGTTTTAAGAATATTTAATAAATGTGGAAAATATATAAAAGGCCAAGCATCAAAAGTACACCATATTGTACCTCTCTGTTATATTTTCAGTTTTCAAGTCATTACAGTGTTCCTTGTGGCCTTTCAAATTGAAAGAAGGTTGGACAACCAAAGAAGCATATATTTCAAGAACAGTATAAAAATATTTTCAAAATATTTCAGTCACCCCAATATTTCTAAATGGATTTGCTTATAAGGTTCTTATACAATTTATCATTAGATTTAAATCAGTAGAAGTTACAAGAAATATATCTACGACAAATTGTTCTTAATACTGGTTATATATATTATAATTAACGAAATAATTAAATTAATTCAAACTAACAAATTTTACATTTTAAAACTGGTTTAGTATTCATTCCTCTAAAAAAAATTCCTCGTTTTATATATTTGATCTAATAAAAGACTTACAAATGTAGTACTTGAAAGAATAAAAAAAGTTTATTTAAGCCTTTAAATGTATAAAAGTTTTATAATTACAACTTATTATTAAGTTTTGTGCAAATATTGTGTTATTAAATACTTTTTAAGAATCCATTTTACGGTAAATCAGGAATTATTTTTTCAGAGTTATAAAATTAAAGATGAATTTACATCGTTTTATATATTGTTATTTTTTTTTCAAGTGTACTGTTACGGGCAATAACTTTAAAACCAGTAAAACTATTCAAATGGAATTGAAGATACTAACTATGTACTAATTTTATAAGGAAAGCAAATTTGATAAAGAATTAAAAAAAAAAACTAAACAACAAAATATTTTTTTATTTTTAAATTGAAAAATGTTAGATTTATAGAAAATTATAATATAAATATCGTTGACATTAGACTTTATTCACTTTTTCATTCTAAGTTCATTAAATATTTTTTTTTATTGTCATAATTTCTTATCATGAATATATTCTGGATATATCTCATTCATTCATAGTCATTTATTAATTAAACATGATAAACTTATATTAAACTTAATGGTTTAAAGATGATTAATAAGTAATTATTCGTTCTTTGATAAATTATTTATTATGAGAAGACTTAAACACTTATATAAAATATTAAATGAGAATAGAATCATAGAACTATATTATATAAATAATAAAAATATAGAGGAAAGTTTAGTGATTATATCTTATAAGAAAATAAGAAAATTCAAAAAAATGAGGAGTTAACATGTGAAACATTCTTAACACCATTACCACTATACTAACGGAATGAACCTAATTGTTACGTATTTTCAAAAATATAAATCTAATTGAGATTAAAAAAAATCTTAGAACCTAATTAAGATTTTTGAACATAAACTTAGAATATTTTAACTTATCTAATATTAACAAATGAAAGATTTAACTACTCAAAGTAATGACATAGGCACAAAAAACTTATTTAACATTGGTTCTTTTAAATCTTTCAATATTGATTTTGAAATGGATGTTAAATAGGACAAAGTGAAAAGTATGGACTTTCACGTTAAAAATATATTTTCTTTATTAAAATGAGCTACTTATTTTAGAGGTAGCTCACCTAAAAATAATGCACTACAATTATATATACACTAACAATTTTTTACATATATTTGCAGACAACGTGTGTAATCATATAATTAATATATATGTAATATATAAATAAATAGTTGCATCGTAAATCACATTACTCAAAAATTAAAAATAGAAAAAAAGACTTGAGTGATATAATGATAACCAATGGCGAATTTGGTATTAGACCGTAGAAGCTGAAAGTAATAAAATTCCAAAAAAAAGTATCCAATATGTTATTCCAAAATTCAATAAATCTTATACGACTGGATATTAACATACTTTAAGTACTTAAATTTATTTAGATTTTTCTTAGCGTTTTGAGATAACCTTTCTCTTTTTGAAACTGTTTACTCATAATACTTAGGATAATGATAGAATGTCTCACTTTTTTGACCTCAATGTTACCCGTCTACGTGACATTCATTATTTTAATAATTTTAAACGAAAGAGGAGTAGTGATGCGTGAGAGAAGGTGAAGTGAATGTTGAGGTTGTGATACACACGCACATGAGGAAAAGTAAGAAAAACAGAACTAAACTTTGCGGTTTAAACTAAAGGCGAGAGTGCGGATTGCTGCCATAGCTTCGTGTGGACAATTGGAAGTCCTAATTTTGGTGTTCTTCTGCAAATCAAAGGGCACTTTGGTATGTTTTACTATCCGATTACAAACCCCTATTTTTGTGATGTTTTTCCCCAAATGAAACCCTTATTTTTGTGATGTTTTTCCCGAAATGAAACCCCATTTTCGTATTTTCTTGTTCGACGATTGAAGCTTTATCAAAAGGTGATGGCGAGCGTCACAAAAGTAAGAGGAAAGAGTGTGTCTCTGGTGGAACGAAAAAAAGGAGCAACTTATGGGTGTAATTGAGCAGCAAGAACATGATATTCGTGAACTTGGTGGAGCGATTGCTAAATTGAAATCAACTTTGGCTGAGAGGGAAAATAGAAGTAAAGATGAATTTGTTTCTCCTATGAATTTGAATGAAGTGGATGTTCCAAGTCAAGCTGCAGAAGACAGAAATGTAACCAACAGCGATATGTACGTGCGTATGAGGAATGATCCACGGTTACGGTTCAAAAGCCGTGTAATCCAAACTCCGTTCGCAGTTTATAGTCGGAAGAAGAAAAGGATACCGAAATAGTTGTTAGAGTATGAGCAATATGTATCTATTTTGTTTTGTTTGATGGAAATGAAATATCATTTTCATTTGTTTAATTATAAGAACATAGACATGTAATTGAAACCTATGAAACATGAAGTCGTGTACAATTCTATTTGTTGTGTTTTTGTTCTGTTATGGTGCAATTAATAAATAATGACTTTTGTAAAGTGTTTGTGGTGTTTTGTAGTGCATTTATTTAGTAAGTAAATTGTGGTAAGTTTGTGGTACAGAAATCATATCTCAGAAAGACAATTATTGAATTTTAAGAATTGCTGTGTTTTGGGAGTTATTGATAGGCAGTTCTGGTATTGTGAAAAGGCTGTAACATTGTACAAATCCATATTTCATGTGAAAATACAGCTGAAAAGAAGTTGCAGTACTGCATGTACAAAAAGTTCAATGTAAAAAGACACTTATGGCATCATAAAAGGACACTTCAATCTCGAACCAGAAAAGTTTTTTTTTTCAATGTGCAGTTTCAATTAGTTGTTTAAGTTGTTTGGTGATGATTCATGGTGATGGAATTATTTGGTTGGCCTTTGAATTATGTCCAAACCATATTTCATCTGAAAATACACCTGAAAAGCAGTTCCAGTACTGCGTGTACAAAAAGTTCAATGTAAAAAGACACTTATGGAATCATAAAAGGACACTTGAATCTCGCGCCAGAAAAGTTGGTTTTTAATTCAATCTGCAGTTCCAATTAGTTGTTTAAGTTGTTTGGTGATGATTCATGGTGATGAAATTATTTGGATGGCCATTCGATTGTGTCCAAACCAGATTTCACGTAATAATACAATTTAAAATAAGTTCCAGTACTGGCAGTACAAAATGTTCAATGTAAAAAGGCACTTATGGAATCATAAAAGGATAGTTGAATGTCGCACCAGAAAAGTTGGTTTTTAATTCAATCTGCAGTTCGAATCAGTTGTTTAAGTTGTTTGGTGATGATTCATGGTGATAGAATTATTTGGATGGCCATTTGATTGTGTCCAAACCATATTTCATCTGAAAATACACCTGAAAAGCAGTTCCAGTACTGCGTGTACAAAAAGTTCAATGTAAAAAGACACTTATGGAATCATAAAAGGACACTTGAATCTCGTACCAGAAAAGTTGGTTTTTAATTCAATCTGCAGTTCCAATTAGTTGTTTAAGTTGTTTGGTGATGATTCATGGTGATGAAATTATTTGGATGGCCATTCGATTGTGTCCAAACCAGATTTCACGTAATAATACAGTTTAAAATCAGTTCCAGTACTGGTAATACAAAAAGTTCAACATAAAAAGGCACTTATGGAATCATAAAAGGACACTTGATTATCGAACTAGAAAAGTTAGTTTTTAATTCAATCTTGAATTCCAATTACTTATTTAAGTGGTTTGGTGATGATTCATGGTGATGAAAATATTTGTATGGCCTTTCGATTGTGTCCAAACCATATTTGACTTAATAATACAGTTTAAAATCAGTTCCAGTACTGGCAGTACAAAATGTTCAAGGTAAAAAGGCACTTATGGAATCACAAAAGGACACTTGATTATCAAACCAGAAAAGTTGGTTTTTAATTAAATCTGCAGTTCCAATTAGTTGTTTAAGTTTTTTGGTGATGATTCATGGTGATGAGATTATTTGGATGGCCATTCGATTGTGTCCAAACCATATTTGACCTAATAATACAGTTTAAAATCAGTTCCAGTACTGGCAGTACAAAATGTTCAAGGTAAAAAGCCACTTATGGAATCACAAAAGGACACTTGATTATCGAACCAGAAAAGTTGGTTTTTAATTCAATCTGCAGTTCCAATTAGTTGTTTAAGTTGTTTGGTGATGATTCATGGTGATGGAATTATTTGGATGGCCATTCGAATGTGTCCAAACCATATTTCACGTAATAATACAGTTTAAAATCAGTTCCAGTACTGGCAGTACAAAAAGTTCAACGTAAAAAGGCACTTATGGAATCATAAAAGGACACTTGATTATCGAACTAGAAAAGTTGGTTTTTAATTCAATCTTGAATTCCAATTACTTATTTAAGTGGTTTGGTGATGATTCATGGTGATGGAAATATTTGTATGGCCTTTCGATTGTGTCCAAACCACATTTCAAGTGATAATACAGTTGAAAAGCACTTCCAGTACTGGCAGTACAAAATGTTCAATGTAAAAAGGCACTTATGGAATCACAAAAGGACACTTGATTATCGAACTAGAAAAGTTGATTTTTAATTCAATCTTGAATTTCAATTACTTATTTAAGTGGTTTGGTGATGATTCATAGTGATGGAAATATTTGTATGGCCTTTCGATTGTGTCCAAACCAGATTTCAAGTGAAAATACACTTCAAAACCCAAACCACTTTCCGCGGAACCCGTCGCCTCCAACAACCCAAACCACTCTCCACAACTCCGCTATCCGCTTCCACTGCGACCCACAACACCAACCTTTATGGAAGGATAGCCTTTTGGGGAAGAGAATGCCTTGCGATACAAATGCCTCTGTGCTTCTGTGAACCTGCTCGAAGAAGAAACTTGCAGGGAAGAAACGAGGGAAAACGCGCAACACAATGTGTTTTTTTAAATTTTTGTCCAATTCAAAGCGCGTGCACATGACGCAAACTTTCATTTGCCGCTGCCTCCAATTGTCGTTTCGTTTAAAATTATTAAAATAATGAATGCCACGTAGACGGGTAACATTGGGGTCAAAAAAGTGAGGCATTATATCATTATCCTAATACTTATAGTGGTGTCTTATCAAATAAATTTGTCTACCTTACGATTTTGAGAAGATTCATAAAGAAACGTGCTCATATAATGAGCGAGATTCGTTTCATTGTTAAAGTTGTCATATTCAACCAAGTAAGATGAAGTTATGAATCTCGGACATGTGTCGTGTGTTGGATTTTCAAAACTATCTTCCCTGTGTGTCTTATATTTTTCCAATTTAATTATATATTTGTATTTACGTGAGACTTTCCACACATTAAAATTTAATCTTAACTTAATCTTTTAAAAATAATTTATAAGATGAGGTGTACACCTCACTTATATATTATAAAATTATCTTATATATTTCTAATCGATGCGGGATCTCTGACAATATTCGAGCAATATCATGTCACTCACATTAGAGTTTTGGATTTTGTATATCTAATCCAATATGAGTTACAATTAATCTGCTGCACAACATAACTTCAGTAACATCATCAGAATTGGAGCAGGAAGCATTGTTTTCTTAAAATTATGCAGTGATGAATGCAGCGGTTAAAACTGATTGTGTCACTTTCAGATTCTAAAAAAGGCCTGCACTCATCACTGTCCAATGCACATAGTTTACCCTACAAATGTATTGCAACTTTCTTTGGATGATGTTGAGATCACTGTCAAGGCTATTATTATCAGAGAAAATGTTGCAATTGTTGAGATTATTATTTATTGTAAGAGCATCCATGTCCCATACGGCAAGAAAAGCTCCCAAACGTGTCAATTCCTTTTACCGATTATGGATTATCCAACACCAAAGGGTAAAGACAATTTGAATGACATGTAACTGAATCATAATGATCAAGTGTGTCAATTTTGTGGGTCACTTTGTCCCCTACATGCTGGAAAATGACCTCAAATCAAACTTACATTGCAGTATCCATAGTTCAACACACCTTCACCAAATTACACAAAGGATTCACATATCTAACTGTGCTAAAAACGGAAACGCATCTTCTCTACCCAAATTTCCTCACCACTTCATGCAATCACGTCTGCAGATAATAGCGAATGCAAAATTACCCAAAACAAAAACCTACAAGATGTCAAGTTAGAATTTGAATTCTCTGCTGCATTTTTTTTGCTGTTTCTCTGTTGTGCCTTCATAATATACGGATTACCATTAATTTTGACGTTTTAAAATATATTAAAAATATATTTAAAACACCAACACAATGTATTTTTAATGCTCAATAGAAGACAACACCACAAAAACCAATAGAGAATCTGGACTCATCAAATTAATGAACACAAAGTTCATGTCACTTCTGTCTAGAGAAGAATTTATCGAAGATATACAACGACAATGAGACTTGAATTCTGATATCACTTATGAATCTATCTACGAAGATACAACACCTATGAAATCTAAGTCTACTCTATTTAAAATTGATAACATGCTTTTAATCCAAAACCTTACGACAATAGATTTATGGATCTTCTATCTTATAAGTTGGTCAACTTTCTCTATTCAGGTATTATATAAGCTGATGATAATCTATATATACAAATATATAATCAAAACAACTGAATAATGATTTTGATATATATAACCATTCGTTCAGTTTTAGCACATGTTGGTGGAACCAATCAAGCCACGGATGCATGATGGTGAGATGAGTTCCAATAACTTTCTTACTGATAAAATTCTTCCGATAAGTTTCTTCCAAAAAGACTATGGTATTATAATTATCACTTACACAACAAATTTTCGATCACAGTGGAAATTGAATATATATTTTTATTTAAATATATCGTCCACAATGTATAAGTACTTTGGTGTCCAAAGTTTCTGCATAGACTCATTCAATTATTGACTGGATACCAAAACTTTGGATTTCCAAGACTAAAAACAATTATTTTTGTTGGAAAGGATAGAGTTATCATTTTAGATACGATTAGTTAAACTCAAGTAAATTATAAGTTTGAAATTGAGTATTTTAAATACTTTAAAAAGAGAATTATAACACATATTTTATCATCCTAAAACAACAGTTTCCTAATTGAACAATCAATGTTCTCCGAGGTTCATTAGGCCATTAAAAGGACAAAACGCTTATTCTCCATGAATTGCACATACCCAGAATTTGAAATCATAAATTCATAACTAATATTATAAATAACTTGATTGAACAAATCGTTTGAGTTACCTAACTACATAAGAGTTAGCTGTCCACACATCCAGGACAACGTACGCTACAGACATAATTTAAATGACAGTAGAAAAAACATTTTGCAATCTGAGTCTTAACACATTCGAATCTTTTAAGGTATATATGGTGGTCTAACTAAGTGGCTCTGACAAGGGGTGAGTGAGGCATGGGTGAATGAGGTGACATCATGTGAGGTGACATAACACTCTCATCAAACATTCTTGAGGAGAAGCTGAGTCTAAGGTTGCTTTTCCAACGTTTGAGTTCCACTGGTTTTTTCCCTGTCTCTTTCCCAACAAATGCTCTGATTCTCTTGAGTGCAACATCCACAGTTTCATCATCCATGTTAGCAAAACACACCCTATACCAACCTGGCTCAGGACAATTGAAAGCTGAACCCGGTGACACATTAAGCTTCACCTCGTTGATGATCACACGCCACAGCATCATTTCACCTTCGAATGTTTTCTCCTTCAGCAAGCTCCTCAAGTTCATCCAGAAGAAAAGCCCTGCATTGCTTGGCAAGCAAGTAATGTTCACTTTCTCAAGCCCCTTCGTGAAGTGGTTGTGCCTCGCACCCAACCTTCTCGCACTCTCTGCCAGAAACCTCTCCACGAACTCGTTATCAGAAAGCAGCGCAGCCAGAAAAAACTGTGTCTGAGTTGAAACCAATCCAAAGCTCGACATTTTCCTCGCGTTGTTCACCACCTCATCGTTGTACGAATAAACTATCCCAACTCTTAACCCCGGAATCCCCAAATCCTTCGACAAACTGTAAACAATGTGAATAAGGTCTTTGTTGCAGTGCTCCATCTCTTGCATCACTTCAGAGACACTCACGAAGCAAGGTGCTCTGAACACTGTTGCGGAATATATTTCATCGCACACTAAGTGTATGTTCTTCTGGTTGATGAAGCCCACGATGCTCTTCAGTGTTTCCTCGTCCATGGTGGTTCCTAAAGGGTTTGAAGGGTTTGTTATGATCAACCCTTTCACGTTGATGTTACCATCTTTTGCTTTCGCATATGCTTCTTCAAGAGCCTCCATCGTTATCTTGAAGTTGTTGCTGCTGTGACATTCTACTGGAATGAGTTGAGCCTTGGTTCTCCAACACAAGTCTCGGACAAATCTGCAATAGTAAAACACGTGGAATTTACGTCAGATAAATCAAACATGTCGTTCTCGTAACACGTGATGAAACATTTATATATATATATATATATATATATATATATATATATATATATATATATATGTTAACTTTGACGCTTCTTGTTATAATATATATGAATATGAAATTATATTCAAATTTGTTGACCGATTGCAGTGTTGTGTGGTCTCTGAGGTCAGAAAAAATAAAGATTTGAATTAGTTGACTGCAGATTTTTCCATGGTAAAGGCTAGGAAACATTAATTTTCGATAGACTTTAACTTTACAAACTTGGGAGAATAAATAATATTCTCTGGGTTTATCTAGCGAAGAACCAATGTCATGTGAATTTTCTTTAAACGAAAAATTGAGTTGCTTGTGAATTTTCTTTGATAGAGGAAGAGTCAAATGGAAGTAAGAGAAAAGTTAGGCGTGAGAATATAATTTTAGAGCTTGATATACTTGGACACTGTATTTTGATTATATTTTTGTTTGACACTTTTATAATATTTGATTAATAAAAAGAAGAGAAAAGTTAGGTGTGAAAATATATTTTTCATGCGTGACCGTGAGTTAAGGTGGTTTCAAAGTTCAAAAGGCAAATGTCCACTCAAGAACATCAAGTGTCTTATTTTGTATTTACATAACACATGTGTCGTTGACTACTCACCTTTTGTACATATAGCAGCCTACAAATGTTAACCGCTGTACCTGCGGTCATTTAATCTTATTGGAATTTTCTCCACGGTCATAAAAAACCTTTTACGATTCAGAAATTTAATTAAAATATTTCTTTTTCTTTAATTTATAAACTAATAAGAATTCTGAGTTTTATTCTGTTAAAAAAAGACTGTTTCACGATCAAGCGTACGTGTAGTTTGTCTTTTAAAATTAGCGAAAGATATTGATAATGACCAATTGTGTGTGAAAACAACTTGCTTATTTTAAATCCAACTCTTAACAGGTTGTTTGTATTTTTTAACAAGTGTTACGGGACACTTAGATTTATTGTTTTTTAAATAGCAAACCTTGACCTAACTCATTGAACCAAATGGTATACAGGTCGAATGATGTTGGATATCATGGTGGTAGACCAAATGTTGATCACGTAAGTCCGATATTGATGACGAAGAAGTGAGTTTTTCACATTTTTTAGTTTTTTAGTTTTAAACTAAAAGATTAGGGATTGTATGGTGGTAAGTCTAATGCAAATTTAAGTTATTAGGCCAAATCCCAAATTATAGATTTCATAAAAAAAAATTTAATTAATTTATTATTTCAAACAGAAAACTACCGGTTGGTAATATAATATTAGGTTAGAAAGAATGAAACACATTTGATGATGTCTTTGTCCTTTCCTTTAGGACACTAATATATCATTGTTGTATTTTGAATGCTCATTTTTTTTTTATGAATTGAAAACTAGTTTTAAAAAAAAAGATAAAAATATTAATAATTTTAAAAAATTTGTTGGATAATGATTGTGAGGAGCAGTTGAAAGAGAATTTTGATTCTCTGTTAAGTTTTTTTTTTTATAATATACTGATTACTAATTTTAACGTTTTAAAAAGTTTTAAAAGATAATATATTTTTGATACTCAGTAAAAAAAAAAAAATCTGAACTTGTTAAAAGAAGGGTAAAGACAAAAATAGTTATGACGCTTTGTGGTTGCTTAAAGTTTTGTCCACTTTTAAGGTTGTGTGAAACAGTGTGATTCATTGAATGAAAACAGAAGTGATGAAAGTGAGGGTACATACGCTGGATAATAAGGGCTAGGAACCAGAAAAGCATCTCCAGGATTAGCCAAACAGAACATGATTAGCTCGTTTGCTCCGGTGGCCCCTCCACCCATCACTATACGGTCAGGATCAAATCTCACTCTTTCCCCTCTCACTTTCGACATAAAATTCGCCACAGCCTGCATAAAATATCAAAACAAAACCCATTTATATATCATAAAATAATATCAAACTCATATATACTAATTCATTTTAATTTTCCTACATTTCTGAACTCTGGCAATCCATGATAGTCCTGAAAGTTTGCAATGTATCTGAACCAATTCACTCCTTCACGGGTGCAAATGGAGGCTTGCGGATTCTTCTTTATCCACTCTTCAATCAGATCCAAGCTCAGCTGCAAAAGTTATCACAGATTATATTAAACACTCTCATTGTAGTATATGATCAAAACATAACCAGAAACTACGTAGTATATGAAAATATTATATATAGTGTACCGGATTTTCTGCAAGACCCATCTGAATAACACCCTGAGGATTTTGTGTGGGGTGAAAAGGGTTGGATTCATAGGCCTTCCACCCATCAAAATAAGGAGAGTTTTCTCCATGTTTGTCGTTGGTTGCAATCTCGGACAGAAGCTCAAAACTTTTGTTCCTTAAAGCCATGCTGGTTTTCGTATGTAGTTGTTTTTGTTGGAAGGTGTGCGATCACTATTGCTGTAGTAGCAATTAATGGAGTTGCGATTTGCAAACGTGATTGGTGCAGGGAAAATGGGAGGGAGTGTTGCTGAAATTATAGTACAACATTTGAAGTGGTTTTATAGGTGAGAAAGTCCATTATGAACATCCACTTCTGATTTTCCAATAAAATTAATGTTTTTTTTTGTTTTTTGGGTCAAATTATAGTAGTTTGCGTGTTCCAACCATGGCTTGAACGTGGAATTATTATGGAGTGCACCATGGAGTATGAATAAATATATTTACTCACACATACCCTTTTATTATTAACTAAATTTAACTAAAAAAGATTAGGTTATAAATGGCAAGAGTTAAAATGAGATGTGAAATCATTGGATTTTTTATAATTTTAATAAATATTAACTAATTAAAAACATATTCCGAAGGTCTTATTGGTATTTTTCAAAGAGCATGAGAAGAAAAGTGCCCATTCACTTTGAAACTTCATAGCTACATTTGTAAGACGTATTACTCAAAAGGCCGAGACTTTTAAATTGGATTTTATTTTATTTCTAATTAACGTGAAATTTCCGAAAAAAGGAATATACTTATAATGTTTTTTGTATCTAAATTTGATGATAAAATTATTGGTAAGTTTTAGTTTGGAAAACATGTCAAAAAAACAATATTTTATATATGAGAGAGTTTTTGTGAGGGAGAAGTTTCCTGTGAAGCTACCCACGCTTGGTTCATATTCAAAAAAGGAAAGGTAGAAATTGTATACGAGAAATAAAGATGAATGTAAGAAAAGTCTAAGTCTAATGCTCTTTTTATACTATAGAGAAAATATATATGAAGGAAGTTGAAGAGAAAAAGATATTTTTATTTTCCACTAATATTTTTATATTATATATATTAATATTAATTTTTATCTTGTATATCAATAGAAAAAATCATGGTTATAAAAAAAATATTGATCTTTTTCTCCTGTTATGTAAACCAGCATTTATCCTCCATTTTTTACACACATTTATGGTTTCTCTTTCAATGTTTTGTTTGAAACTATTCCCATACGAATAAAGAAATGTGTACTATTTTCCTCGTGACAAATTGACGTTACTAAACAATAGTTAAAGTATTTATAGTTTAACTTATTTCAACTTCTATTTCTAGTATTGTGATTTCATAAACATAAAATTGTTGTTGATATATATATACGCAATTAAATATAATTTATTTATTTTTATTAAGAAGTAAATTTTAATTATAATTCAATCTTAAATAATTGATTTCTAAAGTGAGGTTTGCATTGTGAATTGACGAATAAAATAATAAATTTTGGTAGAATAGACTCTAATTAACTCATGCTTCAGAAACCATATTAAGAAGTGAACTTTTAAGATTAATTCTACCTTATAAAACTGACTTCTAAAATAAGATTTATCTCTAATCAACGTAGGACTTCCAACATTCTTGCCCTTAACACTCTCATAACTGTAGTTATTTGGTTTTCAAAAAATATAATCCATATATAATTCTAAGACTTGACACATCATATTTTTATTGTTTGTAAAATAATGCAATCTTCTTGTGGGGGTGTTAATTATATAAAACTTGTAATGCAAAAGTTGGATGAAAAACAAAAAATGTGTTTTGCCATTGTGGTTTTATAAATTAATATTATTTTGATCTAAAATGTGTTTTTGTTGTTGGGTATCTAAGAATAGTTAAGAAGAGTGATAGAATTGAAATTGATAAGAGAAATAGAGTTGTATATATCCTTTTGTTTGTGTTTGAATAATAATGAGAAAGAAAGAAAGAAGATGAGACCTAAAAGTATAGAGTCGGTGTTGGATGGAGGAGCTTGGTGGAGTGCCCTTAAAATGCAATGGTGTTAGGGTTGGTCCCCACACTCAAGACTTATAATACTAGATTTGGTAGGTTGCTTCTAAGGGTTTGAAGTCTTTTATTTGCTAGATTTAGTAAGAATAAAGTGTGATGAACACTTCCAAATTTGCTGGGATAAGTTGAAACTTTTTGGACACACTGAAGTGATGCTATTGCAACTCATGGCATGCATGGTTCGAGTTTAGGTAAAAGGGTAATCTCACTCGCTTCAAACTTTGCATGTGGGGATGAATACCAAGTGAGATCCGCGTCACGATTCATACCATCTTCATTATCCATTCATTCCTCATTAATTTATCACCAAACTTTTCTTCTACACAAACAATGTTCATGAACATCCCTTTTTCTATTAATCATGTGTTTTAAATAATCATTTTCCAAAAATCTTATGTATGTCTCTCTATTTTTATTATTTGCACAATAAACCCTTCTTAAATTAATTTATGGTGCCTCTTGCACCTTTATTTGATATGGTAATATGTCCAACAATTTGTTTATGTAACTATTAGAGGTGAAAATTTCACCAATATGATAAAGAGACACTAGGGACAATATGGATTTATATATTTAAAGAAAAAAAGTTGATGGGTCATATTATTGTTCTTATCTGATCCATATGTAAAGAAAGAAGAAGGATAATGTGAGAATTTTTCTTTACTAGAGTGGTAGTGGGAAATATTATTCGTTTTATGCACCACTATTTTGTTAAAGATTGTTGATATATTTTCAATCTAACTTCTATTATTAGTTAAGAACTAAAAGAAGTAGAAAGATTTAAATGGAACTCTTATTGTTTTATAATTTAAAAAAATAATGTGTTGCTATTTTGTTTTTTACAAAACTCGATTTAAAAATTTTTAAGTTAGTGTGTTGCTAATATTTATATTTTAAAATTAATTAATCCCACTTGATTTTACCAAAACTAGATTTTAATTTTGGAACAACATTTTATAAGTTAATTGTATTGGAAGAACTGATTGACTCTATGAGATTACATTTTATGGGTAAATATATATTTTCAAAAAAAAAAATATTTTTTTTTCTCTGGAAATCAGTTACACTTGCCACAAAATCAATTTTGAGAAACCAAATCATAACCAAACAATGCACAATTTAAGTAAAATCTACTTTTTGTTGTTGCTGAAAAAATCTTGTTCTATTAGGTTTAAATTCTTTTACAAATGACTGAATCATGATTAAATAAATAAAAATATATAATTATTGTGTGTGAAAACCCTTTAAGAATTAATGCATGAATCAATATGTTGCCTTAAATGCAGCAGTTTTCTTTCTCTTGAATATTGAGATAAATTTGTTGTTTGCATATAATTAAGTATAAAACACAATATATAGAATGTGAATAAAGTGACTGAAAATTACTTGATTCAGAGATGTATGAAGACTTTTGAAGCTGAGCGTGAATCTTACCATGCTTTCTCTTTGCCATGTGATCTTCACTCTTCTTAACATGTGAAAAGTTCAAACAAAAGAGTACCAAGATCCGTGTAATATAATATTGTTATTAATTTAGTTATCAACTTATATTAAAGAACATTCATTCAAAGAATACTAAATAGTAGAAATTCGTTCACTAAATATATACAATTTGCTTATTATAAATTACATTATTAATACTATAATATATTTACAATTGAATAAAAAACATTTGTAATTTCTATAACAAGAATTGAATTAATATAAAATTATAATACTTTACAACTCAATTTCGATTAAATACTTTACAACGGGTGAGAAATAAATATTAAAAATTTGCGGGTACAAGTATTTTTGATACCCGTAGGTTAACGGGACGGATACGAGTATCATAATATCCGTATCCATGAATACCCATACCCGCTAAACTTTAATTGGCAAAAATACTCTTATATATATATATATATATATATATATATATATATATATATATATATTAGTAAAAACCTAATTTTTTCTAAGCTGTACATCTTGTTTTGTCTTCTGTCTTCATTTTTCGAGTTTCAAGTATTGGTACGTTGTCTTCTTTCAGCCACGTACATCCTTGACATTCTTCTCTTTTCTTTTTTTGAAATTGGACATATATATCAAACCCTATATAGACATTGACGTTTATGGTATGTTTGTTGTCAAATGATGGAGTTAACCAAATAAAAATACTTAGCACGTGACAGTTGAGGTTTATTAACTTTTAAGAATTGAAAAATATGGTATGTAACTTATTTTTTGGTTTATTATTTTAATGTTTTATGGGTTTCGTATGAATTGAAAATTATTATAATATGACTTCTATCATTTTAATAGCATTTTTATTTATTATTTTATTATTTCATGAGTTTCGTATGAATCGAAAATCACTAACATATAAGTTTTATTATTTTAATAACAGAGAACACAATTTTAATTTATCAAGATTAATTACAAGTATAATTTACGTATACTTACTTTATAAATTGTTTTTACGGTCTCTTTAATAAAATTTCTTATAGTAGAAACATTAAAAAGTCACCTAGTTTAACCTTTGTTCAATGCTTTATATATCACAAGGACGATCATTCCTCGATATATTACAATAAAATATTTCAATTACAAAGTTGAGTTTTGATTTTTACTGTTCAATCAATGCTTAAAGATATTCATATAATTTCAAACAATAGACTATAATATTTAAGATTTTGATAAAATATTTCTAGCTATTTATAAAAGATAAAATAAACCAAACTAAATTATATATAATCAGCTAATTATAGTAATATTTAGTTGGATCCATGAAAATAATATATTAAAAAGTTTTACATTATCTAAAATAACCTAAGATGAATGTAAGTGATTATATGATGAACTTTAAATCTATGATTTCTGTGAAAGATATTTCAAGTTTATATTTGAACTCTTTTATATTATATTTTCTCTAAAATTCAATTTTTAATTTATATTTAAACCTTCGTTTACTTACAAATAAATAAATAAAAACTTTTTTTTCATAAATGTTCGTAAAACAATTGAATTAAATAAGTTTTTAATATCTTTACAATTAGTCTATTTTAAAATTGATATAAAATAATATTTTTTATATGAACATTTAATAAGTATATATTAGTTCAGTTTTATTATGAATTAACGATATGGTGAATTTTAGTTATGACATTGCAATGAACAATTGATAACATGGTTTGTAACGTCCCATTTAATTCAATGCGTAAAATCAAAGGCAACGTCACACAAGGATAACGTCGTAACGCAGTCCTGGGGTTCATAACGCCACTCCTACAAAACTAGGCACACCACGATGCCAACCAAAAACAGTATAACGGTTCGACTAAAAGTTTACAAATCCAGGAACAGCGAAACACAGGGGTCGTAGCCCTAAAGAAAGTCCAAAGGAAGCTATAGTCCAATCCACGCGGACTAGGCAGCAGAATCTCCATTTCCTTGCTGACCACGAGAATCTTGCCCATCTGCTCCCATCAATTTCATTGATGATCATCGCAAGAAAGAAGAGCCACATACAAGGCAACCATACAATAAACAGGGTAAGCTAGAGCCAACAACATTTTCATCATACAGTTAAACATAATTTCACCATCCGATGTCCATACAACAACCAAGCATGTTATGACTCTTCAATCAATACACTACGACTCGACTCGACTCATTCGGATACGTATAACTTAGTCGGATTCAGCGGATGCTTGCACTTGTGGTGGATACCTCTGCTCGACCCTGAGCTGCTCACCCCCGAGCTATGTGTTACAATTGTTACGATGAATCAAATCTCCCTCACCACAAGGTTAGCCCTTAATGAATTTCAGGCCTCCTGCTACTCTCACCACAGGGGTCAGCCCGCTCTAAGTGAGGCTAACTGGCCCAATTCTCCTCGTGATCTGATATGGGCCAAGGAACTTGGGCGAAAGCTTCCTTGAGCGGAGAGCCCTTCCCACGCCCGTGGTTCGGGTCACCCTCAAGAACACATGATCTCCCGCTGCAAACTCCAAAGGCCTCCTTCTGCGGTCCGTGTAGGCCTTCTGCCTACTCTGAGAAGCCTGCATCCGGTTCCTCACCATCCTCACCTTCTCGGTGGTCTGCTCTAACAACTCTGGTCCCACTAACACTGCTTCTCCATCCTGATACCAGCAAAGAGGAGTCCTACACCTCCTGCCGTAAAGAGCCTCGTACGGTGCCATGCCAATGCTCGCATGAAAGCTGTTGTTGTAGGTGAACTCTATCAAAGGCAATACCTCGTCCCAAGCACCTAGATGATCCAATATGCAAGTTCTCAACTAGTCCTCTAATGACTAGATCGTCCTCTCAGACTGGCCATCGGTTTGAGGGTGATAAGCTGAGCTCATAGTCAACTTGGTTCCCAATGCCTCCTGTAAGGTTTGCCAAAACTGGAATGTAAACCGTGGGTCTCTGTCGGAGACTATGCTTGAAGGTACCCCATGCAACCTCATAACCTCTTTGACGTACAACTGGGCCAACTTGGCCATGGACATCCTCAAGTTCATCGCCAAAAAGTGTGCGCTCTTGGTCAACCGATCCACTATCACCCAGATGGTGTCATGTCCTCTAAAAGTTCGCGGAAGGTGAGTCACGAAGTCCATGGAGATGCTGTCCCATTTCCACACTGGTATCTCTAAAGGCTGTAGAATGCCCCCGAGTCTCTGATGTTCCACCTTCGCCTTCTGACAAGTCAGACAGGCGGATACAAACTGAGCCACGTCCTTCTTCATCCCCTGCCACCAGAAAGTTTCCTTGAGGTCCTGGTACATCTTAGTCATGTCAGGATGCAAGCTAAGACGACTTTTGTGTCCCTCCTCAAGGATCAACTTTCTCACCTCTGCATTATCAGGTACGCATACCCTACCCTGAAACCACAGTATACCATCATCACTGAAGGCAAATTCTTTGGCTTCCTCTGATCCCAACTGTTCCCTAACCCTGTTCAGACCAGCATCCAACAACTGTCTCTCCCTGATCGAGTCCAAGAAGTCACTAGATATAGTAAGGGTACTACACCTAATGGACTCGGACCTTAACTCCACTTGTATCCTCATGTCTCAGAATTTCTCCAGTAGTTCCACCTCTTTTATCATGAGATGTGTCGTATGTACCGTCTTCCTACTCAGAGCATCTGCCACCACATTTGCCTTCCCCGGGTGATATAGGAGCTCGAAGTCATAGTCTTTTAGAAATTTCATCCACCTCCTCTGCCTCATGTTCAGCTCCTTCTGATCAAACAAGTACTTTAAACTCTTGTGATCGCTGAACACCCGAAACTGGGCACCATAAAGGTAATGCCTCTAGATCTTCAATGCAAATACTATCGCTGCCAACTCAAGGTCATGAGTAGGGTAATTACGCTCATGCACCTTAAGCTGTCGTGAAGCATATGCCACTGCCTTCTTTTCTTGCATCAAGACACAACCAAGTCCAAGATGAGACGCGTCGTAGTAGACTTCAAACGGTTTCCCCACATCCGGAATTACCAATATAGGAGCATTCGTCAATCTCCTCTTTAGCTCTTGGAAGTTCTCCTCACACTTATCCGTCCAAGTGAAAGGTTGGTCCTTCCGGGTAAGCAAAGTCAGAGGCGCCACTATCTTGGAGAATCCCTCTATGAATCTCCTATAGTAGCCCGCTAACCCCACAAAGCTCATAATCTCTGTGGCCGACTTTGGATTTTCCCACTTTACCACTGCCTCGACCTTTCCCGGATCCATTGCAATCCCTTGGGCAGATATCACATGCCCCAAAAACTGAACTTCGTCCATCCCGAACTCACACTTGGACAACTTGGCATACAACTGCTTCTCTCTCAAAACACCAAGCACCAACCTCAAGTGTTCTGCATGTTTCTCTTGAGTCCTGGAGTAGATAAGGATGTCGTCTATGAAGACTACGACAAACTTATCTAAGAAAGGCCGGAAGATCCTATTCATGTAGTCCATGAACACCGCTGGCACGTTGGTCACGCCAAACGGCATAACCACGTACTCATAGTGGCCATACCTCGACTTGAAGGCTGTCTTCTGTACATCATCAGCCTTTACCAAAATCTGATGATAACCCGATCGCAGATCTATCTTCGAGAACACTGATGACCCATGCAACTGATCCATCAAGTCATCGATTCTCGGGAGCGGATACTTATTCTTGATCGTCACCTTGTTCAGTTGCCTGTAGTCCACACATAGACGCGAACTCCCGTCCTTCTTCTTCACTAACAACATTGGTGCTCCCTAAGACGAAGTGCTGGGTCGGATGAACCGTTTCTCCATCAGATCTTCTATCTGCTTCTTGAGCTCTACCAACTCTGCCGGGGCCATGCGATATGGGGCCATCGAGACCGGGCCTGTTCCTGGGACTAGATCAATAGAGAACTCCACCTCTCTACTGGGAGGCAACCTAGGTACCTCCTCCGAAAACACATCCCCAAAAGCCTGGACGACTGGTATCACAAACGTCGTCTCTCCTCTCTCCACCTCCATATGTGTGAAGATCATGTAGCACTGCGCACCGTCCTGTAGTTCCCTCATAACACCCTGGGAAGACACCAACTCAGGCTCCTCTGAGTCGGGAAACAACAACTTCTTTTCCCGACAATCGATCAGAATGCGATTGGTAGGGAGCCAATCCATCCCTAAGATCACCTCCAACTCCTGTAGAGGTAAAAAGATTAAGTTCACCCTGTACCTGCGCCCCTCTACCTCCGCTGGAAGCCTAGCACACAAGGACGATGTCCTGACCAAACCCGATGTCGGGGTAGATACTACAAGTTCACAATGCAGCTCGCATACCGACAGACCCAGACGCTCCACACAAGCAATTGACACAAAGGAGTGTGTCACTCCAGAATCATACAGCACACACAAAGATTCACCCGCTATCATGCATCGACCTATAACAAGATTACCTGAGCCTACAGCCTCTGCTCCGGTCATGGCATATACCCTGCGCGTCGCCTGAGGTCGGTTGCCTCTATCTCTCCGCTAGTGCTGGTGAGGAGTCTGAACTGGAGGGCGTGCTGCTGCCCTAGCAAGGGTGGGACAATCCTTCCCAAAGTGGCCTTCCTTGCCACAGTTGTTGCACCGATGGTAACCCTCCATACGCGGGCAGGCACTCCTCAGATGAGGGCCCCCACATATGTAGCACTGCACTCGACCTTACTGGGGAGGAAGACCCCTAGACCCCTGAGGCTGATGAGGAGGTCTGTCATACGATCTCCTCCGCTCGTCATGTTTGGGCTTGGACCCAGATGGTCCACCAATCCTCTGAGACTGCTGAGGCTGCTGACCCTCTACCTCATTCTTCATCTTCTACATTACCCTGGCCTTCTCCACCAGAGCGGCAAAATCCTTGATGGACAAGGGTGCCACCATCAAGCGAATGTCGCCACGGAGTCCATTCTCGAACTTGCGACATCTCCACTCCTCATCGAGTGGCAAGGTGTAGAAACGACTAAGATGCTTGAACTTCTCAGCATAATCAGTTACTGACTTCCCTCCCTGTGTGAGCTGGAGGAACTTTAGCTCCTTAGCATATCTGACACTATCTGGAAAGTACTCAGAGAGAAATCTCCCCATGAAGGCCTCCCAAGTCACTGGCTCACCTCGCTCCTCCATGATGGACTTCATGCTAATCCACCAATGTTCAGCCTCTCCGGTCAGCATATAAACTGCAAACGCCAACCGGTTCTCAGCCGGGCACATCTTCGCATCGAAGATCCTCTTTAGGTCCTTCAACCACTGATCGACTGCATCTGGGCTGGTCTTCCCGTTGAACTTCACAGGATGGTGTTTCAGGAAATCTTCTAAACTCCACTCTCTGACTGGCGGTCGTGGCTCGGGGCCAAACACAGGGGCAGCCGCCCTGTTCTCCTCCAGCTGGCGGAGGGCCTCCATATGCTGCCGATGAGCATCCTCGGCAGCCACCCTTGCAGCCTCCATCTGCTGCATCACCAGTTGTTGCTGCTCTAGCGACGTTGCCTGTCGCTGCATGGATGCCTCATGCTGCTGCATCATCGCAGCACTCTGCTGCGCCATAGCCGCTACCATCGCCTCTATGGCTCTGGCGATATCCGGTACGTCTCCCTGGGATGATTGCGGAGTCCTACGAGGAGGTGCCATAGGTCACTGGCACACAGAAAATCACTTGGTTAGGCTCGAATAAGGCAAGAATTTTAACTAAACACTCAGAGACACACAAAGAAGCTAAGTGGACAACCCAAGTCCACAGATCTAAGGAATGACCGCTCTGATACCATAAATGTAACATCCCATTTAATTAAATGCGTAAAATCAAAGGCAATGTCACACAGGGATAACGTCGTAACGTAGTCCTGAGGTTCATAACGCCACCCCTACAAAACTAGGCACACCACGATGCCAACCAAAAACAGTATAACGGTTCGACTAAAAGTTTACAAATCCAGGAACAGCGAAACACAGGGGTCGTAGCCCTAAAGAAAGTCCAAAGGAAGCTATAGTCCAATCCACGTGGACTAGGCAGCAGAATCACCATTTCCTTGCTGACCACGAGAATCTCGCCCATCTGTTCCCATCAATTTCATTGATGATCATCGCAAAAAAGAAGAGCCACATACAAGGCAACCATACAATAAACAGGGTAAGCTAGAGCCAACAACATTTTCATCATACAGTTAAACATAATTTCACCATCCAATGTCCATACAACAACCAAGCATGTTATGACTCTTCAATCAATACACTACAACTCGACTCGACTCATCCAGATACGTATAACTTAGTCGGATTCAGCGGATGCTTGCACTTGTGGTGGATACCTCTACTCGACCCTGAGCTGCTCACCCCCGAGCTATGTGTTACAATTGTTACGATGAATCAAATCTCCCTCATCACAAGGTTAACCCTTAATGAATTTCAGGCCTCCTGCTACTCTCACCACAGGGGTCAGCCCGCTCTAAGTGAGTCTAACTGGCCCCTTAGAGTGTCAGGATGCAGTCCTTACCTTGAATCCTTACCTAGTAATACAGATGGGGCACCACCATGGACACCCACTAACAGGGGCCATGGAATTACGTCCCGACCACTGAAGCGCAACCTTGGAGGTCTCACTTAGAGGCCCCAAGGAATCTACACGCTGACATGGACCAACATTCATAACTCAGCAATAAGAGAACATCAAATCATATTTACATTTCCATACCAACCCCTGAGATTAATTCCTCATACGCATCGTGTTTCAAATCCATACCTCTGATCACCACCACCTCATGAATCTAGGGCCTCATCTCATATCAATAACGTGTTCCTTTTGGTTCAACCCACTCATTCATTTTACATGCCACGATCACACCCAACCCGTCATACGCAATTCATAATTCATGCCAAGCATACATAAGACTCCATTATATACATGTTTCTCATCATACAATTCATACCTAAACCAATATCAATCATCCAAGAATAAGCAAGCACCCAAACAGTGCACAGCCTCGCCCAATCCCTCGCTCAGGCTGAGGGGTCTCGCTCAGGCGAAACGTGCTCGCTCAGGCGAGCCCCTTTCGCCTAGGCGAGGGCTCGAAAAGGGGAGCAGGAGCACATACGGGATCTCGCTTAGGCGAGACCCCTCTCGCCTGGGCGAGATGCTCGCTCGCTCAAAACGTCGAGCAGGTTGCCTGGGCGACCTTTCGCGCAGAAGCCCTAGGCGAGCTCCCTGTTTCATCTCGCCTAGGCGAGACTGACTCGCTTGGGCGAGATTTACAGGTCTCGCCACTGGTTCATCTGGAACAGCCAGGTTTTCAAACCAACCAAACATACAGAATGTTCTCACACATCAAATCGAAAGATTAAGCCATACAAGCAGCAACCAACTCAAACACAGACCAAAATGACTGGAAACTAAGAACTCTAACTTCCCGTACCGAGAAGGGAAATATGAGGCTTCGGTAACCAAGCGTGCGAACACAGCAGCTCAAGGACGTATAGAGGAGCTGAAAGGATACTGAAACAGAAGCACGAGACGGGTTACCTGGAAACCCTAATGGGAAGAAATGAAAAGGAACAATGGAGACGCGAATGGCTAGCACAATACTTACATGGGGTAGAGAACAACTTCGAGCTAGCTTGAAGATGGCAGAAACCTAACCCTAACAGAGCTCTTCGTGAGAGGGAGAAAGGGTTGACGACTGGATCTGTGAGAATGAAAGGGTGGAAGCGTTAGGGCAACTATGGACCAGCTTTATCCCTTGTACCAGCTCTTTGGCCCATCCAATTTTGGGGCAGCCCTTTTTATTAAAGGTTATAAAATAATAGGGTCTTACATGGTTGATTCAGAAGTTATATGCTCAAACATTCGAAGAACTTTAGAAAAACTAATTTCAATAACAATTCATTCTAACCTTAACAAAAGCTTATTTACCAAAACAAAATTATTCAAAGGCAATTTAAAAATGTATTAAAAAAGTGTTTGTACTTGTCGAGGAAAACATGGTAGGAAAGTCCAAAACAAGACACGATACTCTTTGTAAGTTTACACATGTGCAGGTTTAAGAAGAGTGCAGAAAAACAACATTAATATTGTGTCTCATGCTTTTACTGGAGAATCCTTTAGTCAATTGCTGAAGCTGTAATATGCTGACATTACGCATGAATTTAAACTCAAACACTTCTGAAACTTAAACGAAAACAATATATTATGTTCGATGTAAAGCACTTAATCTATTAGTTTGCACCATAATCTTTGTTCATATGTGGTGTGTCTCACGTTGATGTACACGTGTGCCACATTTTTTCTTATGTTCCCACTATACTTCAAGTCACCATAATCCAACTTCTATCTCGAGAATCAAATGTGCTAGTTAGAATCTATTTTAAATTCTTAATTCACTTTTTCTTGACACATTTTTCTTCTATTTTTTGTAGTGTTTTCAAATATTTCATGATTTCAACATGAACAATCAGATGTGTGCTAGTTAATGAGTACAGATATAAAAAACAAATATCGACGAAACAAATGTGAGGTGAGGAGATAATTGTGAAAGAGATTTATATAAAAAGTGAAAGAAAAAGATTGAATGAAAAAATTGATCATCTTTATTATGAATAGTTGAATTAAAAATTATCTATAACTCTTATTTATTGTTATAAAAATACTTAAACATATTAGCTAACTTAAATAAACATTAAAAATATATTAATTAATTGAATTAATCAATGCTAACTTAAAAAAATAAAATAAATTTGAGATAACTAATTTAAATAAATATTAATACCTAGATTATTCTAACCTAAACATCAAAGGTATATCAATTATCATCTTAATTAATATTAACTTAAATAAATAATAAAATAAATAAAATTTGTGTTAATAACTTAAATAAATATAAATACTTAAAATAATATTGACATCAGTTATAACAGTTATAATAACTCTGATATTATTATTTTTAATATTTATTATAACTAGAATTAGTTGAGACAAATAAAAATATTTTTTTATTAAAAAAATTAAAGTGTTGCCTTAAAAATAATTAAATCAATTTTATTAATATTTAACTTGAGTCTATTAATGTCAACTTTCTCATTAATAAGCACTTTTATTAAAAAAATTTAAAGTAAGTAACATTAATTGAAATTTAATTAAATCAGTTTTCTATCAAATGTTAAATTGCTTAACATAAATTTATACTTTTTTAGTCATTTTCTTTTAAATTAATATTTGATATATTATAATTTTGTTAAATGCGTTTCTTAGTTAACATTGAGCAAGAACATGTCAAACGGTATAAACAATTCAAATATTAGCATAAAATGTATTCGACACAAAAAAAAATAACGTAATTAGATTAAGCTTACTATATATGTTTATTTTTTTAAATTTGAAAATCAAAAAATATCAAAATTTTAGATAAAGATGAAATTTAAATTCAATCAAATTTCAGAATTAAAAATATATTTAACCCTAATTTGTTTTATATATAATATATATTCAACTCTATCTCTTTGTATATTTTCTTAATTTTCCTTTCAACTTTCTATTTATATATTATTATTTTTTTATTTTTTTATTGTCATTAATAGAATTTATATCAATTTTACTTGTGATGAAATCCATTAATAGATTTTATATTTTTCTATCTTGATTTGAAAACTTCTTTTAGGTAAATTTAAACGATTTTTATATTTTCAATCATCTCTCTCTAGCCATATATTGGCCGGTGACAGCTAGTATGCATGCATGTCAGAAAGTTAGGGCCACACAACACATAGCGTACGAAACTACCGCTTATTTTTTCTTTTCCAGTGCAATTTATTTTTAAATTACTAAAACGGGTAATTTTAAAAAACATTATAAAACAAAAATAAATCGTGTTTGGTAACGCTCTATCGTTATAAACTTCACAATTTTCCTTTTAAAGTAAACCAAAATTCTTCTTAAAATGAAAAGTGCGGTACACGTTTATTAACAAAAATCATGTTCAAAACACAACTTTAACAAATTACATAACACGCCTTTCAAAAAAAATTAAAAACATGTTTAAATACATGCTTTAAGTAATTGTTTTCAAAAATTTTAAATTATTATTCTTATCATATTTACAAAAATAAAAATCATATGTTATTAGAATGATTAAATTAAAATTTTAGTAGAAAAAAATTACGATTTCAGTTTATTATTTTTATAAACTAAAACCATACTTATATTTACAATTTTAATTTTAATGTATCAATAACAAACATTATTATTTATATTATTTTTTATTGTTATTATGTACCAATAATAAAATATGATTTAATATTTTATAATAATGCTAATTACTAATAATTTAAAAAAAACTATCAGCATTATTTTTTTTATTACTATCAGCTACATTATTATAATTATTTTTGTAATTATAAATAAGAATCCGGTTAATTGAAAAAAGTAAAAATAAACTAATGAAATTGTGTTCTAAAATCGAATGTAATTTGTTTAACATATAATTTTGTGAATCGTGCTTTAATTCTTGTTTTTTTTTTTGCTTAAGTTATAAATATGTGCTAAAATCTGTTTTTTTAAGCAATATGTTTTTGTAGAAACTACGATTTTGATGATATTAAAGATGTAAAGTGCAATATTTTAGGGGTGAAAGCGAAATTAGCAACAAAATATGTCAAAATAAAGGATAAAAAAAAACATTGGGGGTAGTAATTAATGTAGCTATGAAGAATAAAATTCACAACCATCGAAGATGTATTTGATTATATATATTAATCCTTCTTTTCGAAGTAAAATTGTATGCACATCTCTTCATATTTGACAAATCAAATATGATATAAAATTTAAAATAAAGTATCAATGTTCTAATCATTTAAAATAAAAATAAGTATAAGAATAAGAAAGATGTATACTTATCTTTATTTTTATATTTAATTTAGAAGGTCAAGTATTACTTATATTTATAATCAGTCAATCTTATATTGGACTCGTAAAGAAAATAGAATATAAGAAACATTTGTTTAGTAAAACGTGTATATATAGATTTTAAATATTTAATACAATTGCAACTTAAATATTAAATAATATTTCTTAAGTTGTGTATAAAACAAAATATATGAGATATTTATTCGGTAGTGGGTGAATTGGTGGATATTAAATATCAAATAACCATTTTTTGAAGTTACATATATATGTACAATACAAAGAACATTGTGTTATATCTTTGTAGAAGAGATGAATATCCCTTATATGGCTATAATATATTATTAATAGTCTGCTGCTAAAAAAAGTCAAAAGATTAAAAAGAAAATTATCTTCATTTTTAATGTTTGCTTTCTACTCTTCCAAATTCGATAACCATTGTTTGTTTCTCTGTTTTGTTTGAGTCTTTGATTGCAAAAAAACGAAGTAGGTGCATGTATATATTCATAGCCAAACATACTTTGTATTAGAAAAGCAAGATTTTTATATAACGTGTGTGATTCATATTTTCCAACTAAGGTGAACCCTAATCCAGATAGTGGTGATATATTAGTATATTTAATGCTAAGGTAGTGTGAAATTGAATAATGATGAATGAGAAGAAGAAAACGAAAGTGAACATTGGTTTAGAGTGTTGTAATTGTTACTTCACACCAGAATTTGGCAATTAGAATAGAAGAAATGTAGAATTTCTTTAGCACTTCACAGCAGAGGAGTGTCCAACTTTAATTGCACATGTGCAAGGTGAAAATATAAAATTGTGTGGTTAGGTAAAGGCTGTGAAGAAAATATCGTATTGGAAAACTGGTGTTTAAGAACGTCTTTTCTAATTTCTGTTCTCTTCTTTCTTCTTTAACTTATCTTCTCTGCAGAAACTAGATCATTTTATAATATTAACATGTTGAATTAAAGAAAATTAAAAGAACAAGTTTCTACAACAAAAGTGTCATTGAAAATTTCATACTTTGATGAGGATTCAAACAAATATGATATAAACTTGGTAAAATGTTTTAGAGTTAAAGATTTTTTATATCGAAAGTCTTTTGTTACAGAGAAGCATATTCTCTTGTAAAACGATGGTACAAAAGAATGGCTATCAATAATATATTCGTGTCCAAGAAATAATTATTTTAATGTAAAGAAATTCATATTTGAGGAGAAAATTATTAATAATTCAAAAGCAATTAAAATGTTCACATGATTACTATATTAAAAGAAAAACTCATAAATTTATTGTTCAAAGATTTTAGATTAAAAATACCTTGATATTTAATATATAATTGTTCGCAATTTATTGGTGTTAAATTTCTTTTATCTCTTAACTTTTTACAATTTTATTAAATTAAATTAATCATAAACTTATTTACTAATATAATATTATTTTAAAATTTAAATTAAAAACGTGACATCTTTTATATATATGTATATATATATATAATTTATCACGAATAATTGAAGTTGAATCTTTTCTATCTCCTTTCAAATAAAACCTCAATGTATAAGCTCAATCTTTATTTTATAACTCAATTTTAAAAATTTAAATTATAAACACATTTATTAAAATAGTACCTAAAGAAAATATGTCAAAGTAAAAATTTCGACTAAATAAACAAAGACAACTCTTATCTTATAAAGCAATTTCAAGAACTTGAATTAATTTTGAATTCAATTAATAGAAATCAAATTCTTGTAATATTAATATTAAATAACTAAAGTAATAATATTAATATAGATTAATGTATTTAAGAAAATCACATACCTAATAATATTCTTTCACCAAAAACTATCACGATATTGTCTCAAAATGAAAATGACTATTCCTATGCTGATATGAAAATTGTTATGAAAAGTAAGAAAGTGCTTAATTACGAACTATTTTTACAACTGTAACTATGTCCGTGTAGGTTCTGTTTTTCTCAGAATAATCTCAAGAAAAAACATATTATTAATTTTAAATACATATCCGCTAAGTATAAATAATTTTTGAATAAAGTCAAAAGGAAAAAAGAAGTATAGCATCAGAATCTTTTTGACTACGCAATCAATGGGCGAGACCACAGAATTTAATTATTATTTATTATTATTACATGTGTGACATTGTGAGGACCGGAAATTGCAAGAACGAAAGTTCCCATGCTCTCTTCAGAAAGACAATATCAAATTTTATTCTGTTTCGTAGGTAGTTAAAGGAGTTGAAGCCACGTAGGACCAAAACATCCACATCAATTTATAACAAATATATATATCTATTAAATTAAATAAAGGAAACCACAATGTTAATATTTTTTCTAATAAACCCTACTATATATATATATATATATATATATATATCCTATTTTCTCAATCCTGAATTAAAATACGAGTGTAAGATAAAAAAAATGTTAATTATATGTTATTTAGTAATTGGCAATATTTTGTTAAAAAATGACGTGTACTATTTTGTTAAAAGTTGAACACTAGATACCAATTAGTCATTTCACACACGCACACACGTATAGAATATAGACTTTGGTGTAAAAATTTCAATTCAACCATGAATACAGATAGAGGAGCCTAGAGCCATAAAAGAAGTCCAAAAAGTGTGTCATCAAATCCAAAGTGGATTTGACATGATTTATGAAATGAAAGTTGAATAAAAGCCTCCACAAAATCTAATATTCACACTGCCTTATCCTTTCGCCATGCTCTGTTTCTAACATGATTCTAACATTATAATTACGAATCAAATTAATCGAAATCCTTAAATGTGTTAAAATATTGAGAATTACAATCAAATAGTGTCCCATGAGTATTTTTTATTCTTATATTAAATATTGTTTTAATTTTTGTGCTATAAATTTCGTGTATTTATTCTTAGAATAATATGTTCTGATTGTGATACCTTTCATCAACATATGGTTCAGTTCCGCGGAGTAGTGGAGTGGTCCAAGCCCCCGCAACATATGACTTGATTTCTTAAAGTCAATAATTTCATTATTTAAATATATAATATCTATATCGATTATGAATAATTAAAGTCAAGATTTTTTTATGGGAAATATAATAAAATTATGAAGTAGTGAGATCAAGTTAAATGTTCAAGATGGAGACCGAATCAAAGATCTTCAATGCTAAATAAATAAAGGTTAGACATCAAATAATACCCGTTGATAACTTTTTAAACAAAAGTTGACCTTCAGAAAAAGGTGTCCAAGTTAATAAAAATGAATTTATACTTGATAAATTATGTAAAAGAGATCTGAGATTGTTTTATTCATGAGGGGTGAGGGTGGAAATGTGAGGACATTTTATTGAAGTTTTAATATGAACCCCAATTGTACATTTTTATCAATAGATGTTAGTGACGGACTTTTACCAATAAACATCTACCAATGAATTTGTAGATGTTAGTATTTACCAACGAATGTTTATGATCGATGATAAACTTTATTGATAAAATTTTGTTATTACGATTGATTATAATCGTCAACAATATTCTATTTTGTTCTAATGTTTAAATGCAACTAAACAAATTGAAAAATACCATTAGTTTAAGTTAGAAACGAAGGAAAAACTTTATAAGTAATCATATAAGTATTTAATGAAAGTTCATATGTAAAAGAGTAATTATATAAGTATTTAATGAAAGTTCATATGTAAAAGACTTTGTGAGACTTAAGTTAATAATAATACATGAAAGTACAACACTTTAATATGAAAATGAAAAAAAAATTGAGTTACGAGATTACGTTCCATCTAATGATTTAATGGAGAGGTGTTCATAAACATTTTAGATTTTTCACATATTAATATAAAAATTAATAAAAAATAGTTATGTCTAATATATGATAAAAAATAATTAATTTATTATTCATAACCAACGTCTTAAAATAAATGATAAGATTATTGATTAATAACTAACATATAAAATCTATAAAATAGATACGTTTATAATAACATTAAAAATATTATTAAAATTAATCAAATACTTAAGTTTTAGATAATTTAATCAGTGTATCTTCAGAGGTCTCGTATCGACGATATCTATTCAAATTGGATTAGATAAGTCTTATGACAAATGATGCACCATCTTCAACATCAAACAATTAAGCAAAGAGATGCACAAAAAACATCATATTTGATCATTGATGGGATTCTAGCAAAGTCTTATTAATATAAAATAAAAACATCTGATAGTGAAAATGTGACCAACTTTGTCAGAATCAGAGGGCATTCTTATTCTTGTAATTGTATGCATAAGGAAGTAACAATAACATTTTGTGACTTTATAAATACAATAGTTCCTTAAAAATGTTAATTCATAGTTACTTCGAGAGACACATGGAGATGATGGAGACATGATAACTAAGTAGAACAAATAGATCACAAGCTAGAATGTAGTTTTGTTTTGGATTAAGTAGTTTAGTTAACAACCATCAAATGTAGGAGCCAAAAAAGGGTCAAAAAGAGAGGACTTGTTTGTTATGTTAAGAAAGACATTCTTAAGTTTTTTCTTTTCTTCTTTATTTTTTTTCTCTAATATTTTTTGTTATTATGGTACACCCAATTGTCCTACATCGTTTGGGAGTCAAGTTAATGAAAGTTTAAATATCCATTTCTTCTTCAATATTTTGAGACACTTTTAAGGAGAAAACTATGATGGAGTTCCAGACTCCAAATTAGACAATACCTTAGATGTGATGATTGATCCTAACGATGTCACCAAAACTTTGTTCCGGTATACCTAATAGTTTTATATTGCTAAGGAATCGACCAAAGACAATTTAAAAATATTTCTCGTGATGGAGCTTCAGACTTTAAAATGAACGATTTAAATATTTTTCGTAACATAGCTCCAAGATCTAAAACGAACAATATATAGAATACAATGATCGAGTCTAATAATGAAACTGTAACTCAACGAGGAGCAATTATACGTTATTTTAATTTAAAATTAAATAATTCAAAGATGTTTGAAATTTAATTTATTGTATTTTGTGCATTTTAGATAAAAAAAGATTATAAGAAAAAAGTTTTGTAGATTTGATATTGTTGGAATAAAAGAGATAAAAAAATGTAATGGATCGAGTGGTGTTCTTGGGCCTGTCTGCGCTGAGCTTCTTTGTGACTGCCTTCAACGTTTCCTCCCTAACACGTGGGCAGCCGCAGACGCACGTCGCTGTTACTCTCTCTTCTCTTCATTGTTGCTAAATTAATAGTCACGTGCCTTATTTATTATATTCATGTTCAGTCCTATTAGAACATTCTATAGTTATATCAATATACTATTTTTACGTTGTTTTATATTATACTAAATTTATTTATTTCAAAATTATACTAATCGCTAACTAATAGTGTTGTACGAGAAAAAGAAAGTATGAATATATAAAATTATATATTAATATAATTTTTTATTGACTCTGTTGTACTTCAGTTTGACTGTTTGACTTTTCAATATGATTACCTTAAAATTAGTGAAAATATTATATAAAAATAATTAGACAAAACATGTGCAAGTATTTGACACTGAGAAATATAAGATAGTGTTTAATTACTGTTTTTCCTTTGTTTCGTTTGAAGTTGATTAGCCTTCGTAGATTGGACTAGTTTAACATTTTTTATAATCGAGTAATTATTTCTTAACTGTCTCGTAAGTGATTTCGCACATTTGATTATAGTTAATTAATTAATTAATTAATTATAAAGTGATTTTTTTTAAAATAACTAGTGAAGGAGTGTGACTCATTGTAGATGTCGCTACTTAAACTCTAATTTCAACCAAACTTTATCTAATTAGAAATTATAATCCTAATCGCTATGGTGACAGAATTACACAAAAAAGATAGTTAAATAAATTATAGGAAGTTTCCTATGTTAGTGTTACATGTTAAGTTGTGACAAAGAGTGAATGAACTTGAGTTCATAAATAAAAAATCATAGGTATAATAAAATTAACTTTTAAAGTAATAAAAGTTGTGTCTTTCGTATTCTTTTTGCTGTTAGTATGGGGTGCAGGAAGCAGAAACCTTAAATTAAACGTAATTGGGCCAGCATCAAACTGAGCCCGCTTGCAACTCATGCTATTTATTGGGCTGAAAAAGGACTAACTTGAAACATGCTAAGCCACGTTACTGTAAAAGCCGAAGTAGGGTCTTGCTATTCCCACCCCCTTTCCCATACTTTTTCAAACAAGATTGAAAACATACTCTCAACTTTTTTCATTTCCTACAACCCCTTTCCCTTGTTACACTCCCTTTTTTGTTTTTTTTCAAACCCTTCTTTTTCCCTTTACAAACAAGAGTGCTTAGTCTTCAGGGACGGATCCACTAAGGCCTTTGGGGCCTCAGTCCCCTAGTTTTTTTTTTTTTTTTTGTAATTTTAATTTTTGATATTACTATAATTTAGATATTTATTTAAATTTGTGAGCTCGGTTACGAAAATAATATTACAATATTTATATATGTTATTATTTTTTTATAAATAATTTATTTTTCTTTTACAATATTTATAAAGATATTATCATTCTTTTTCTTTTTTGTATTATATTTTTATAGTGTTTATAGTGGAAATTATTTCGTCATTCTCTCCAATACTTAGATAAAATGTAAAAGAAAATTTTTTTTCTTCTATAATTTTGTAGTTTCATTATAAAGCTTATAAATTAGTGAATATGTAAACAACTAACTTTAATTTGATCGTAGTTATTCAAGTATTAAAACCTGTTTACTTTTCTAATAGAATATATAGACTTAAAAATATTATATAAACGAGTTATCCACCTAAATTTTAACCCACACGAGTAAATCTTCTTTCTTTTTACTATTCACTATAAGAAAATATTTCATTAATAATTCATTTTAATGATCAAAAGTTGTTACTCACTATAATGATCAATTTTGGTACCAATTCATATAGAATAAAAAAAATATTGGTTACTGAAATAATCACTATTATGAATAAAAAATATAATTGGTAACTAAATTGATATTTAAAATTAGCTACCATGATTTTGATTACAAAAGAAAATTAGTCACTAAAAATTAATTACCTAAATTTTTGCTACCAAAATGACTTAATTTCTAAATTGGTATTTAATTAATTAACGATCAATTATAAATTTTTATTTATAAGGGTGACTAATTTAGTAACAAATAATTTTTATTTATTTTTTTATTTTCTTGTAATGAATATTCTTTGTTTATCTTATTTGTTTTCTTTCTTGTCATTTGTTCTCAACTATCATTAATTTTCTAGGGTGTAAAATGTTTTTTTTATACAAATGAAAGAAAAACAAACTCGCTTTCACAACTTTATTTTCCTTACTTATTTACGATATGAAAGCAATTTTAATTCAAAGAGATGGTTTAGATACTACTGTTGTAAAAGCTTATCAGTAACAGTTTTTTCTTAATACAATTATTATGCCACTTTTATAAAATATCATCATTAAACTATATACCAATTTGTATTATGAAGTGATGATTAGTGTCATGTGGAAATAAAGATTGTATTCATAGGAATACCCAAAATGAACAAAATGCATGGTGCCGGGCTGAATGCTCATGTAAAGTTTTTACCTGTTCTGAAGTAAAATACTATTAATTTACTCCAAACCAGAATAATCTACCCAAACCAGTAAACCACCATGCAAATATAAATTATCTACTGTGAATTTGGATCCACATATATTTGAACAATTTCACTATACTCAGCATTTTGAATTCAAATTATGATCCATTTGAACCACTCATGTTACTGCATACCAATCTGAAACATATGCAAGGTGTGAAACCAAAATCACTGGCCCTAATCCATATGATTTGGTTCTGTTAATTCTCCATTGATTACACATGGTAAGGGAATAAAACACAAAGCAATCGATTGAGACACATGGCATTAATTGCTCTCACATGTGGTGGGACTTTGCTAGTGTGACACCTTCCTTCTACCATCAAATGCTCTCTTTCTCTTTCGAAAGCAGCTTAGTGGGGTGTTTTATTAACCAGGTTTCTTATCCTTTCACAACATCATGCATCTTTCATCACCTCTTAGGTTATCCTTTTTAGATTAGAGATCCTACACATGTATAAATAAAGAATAATTATTATTATCATATGATCCAAATCTGGAAGTTTAAGATGTATATGTTAAGAAGTGAACTTTAAATTTAAGTCAATCCTATCAAATCCGATTTTAAAGTGAGGTTTGCATTTGTTTATATATTATGAATTGGTCTTATCTTTAGTCGATGTGAGATTCACATCCCCTCTCACTGAAACAAATACATCTCATGTGTGAGATTAGATATTAATGAGCAATCCGATAACGAGTGAAATAATAGACTCTACAATTACAAATTTCACTACAATAGGCCCTAAGAATGATTTTCATATTCGGTTAAAAAGTGAACTTTAAGTATAATTAACTTAATCCTCACAAAACCGACATGTGAGATGAGGTTTGCACTCACAAAATCAGATTGAAATTTAGGAGGGTGTGTTGAAAGTTTTACATCACTAGAAATAAGGTCAATTAATAATATATAAGTAGGTGCAAAACTAAGTTTTATAAAACTGAGTTAAACTTAAAATTCATTTTTTAAATAAAAGTGATCTTATTATTGGATCATCATAGTATATTCTATATTTAAGATGGCACATGTTAAAACTCTTGTCTTTCAAGTTGCTTAAATGTGATCAAATTAAACCTAATTAATTTCAAAAGTGTAAAAGTTAGTTTATGTTCTTGTTTTTAAAGTAAAAAGAATTGGAAATTAAGACAGAGATATGTGTCTAATTTGAAAATTACATATGTTCCACATAAAGTTTGTCCATTTTTTCATCATTTTCATTTGTACATGGGTCACATCTTGTGCCAAACCCATCAAAATCATTAGTCACTGTACAGAAATATTGTGCCATAGTTTCTCCCATCTTCCTTTCCCTCTTAAGGAAGAAAATAGCAGGAGCCTATGCTTGTGCATGAGGGTTCACAATCAAACTCATATTTTCTGTCTCCATCAAAGCATTACTCTGAGTCATTAACCCTAAAAATGTCCTGAAATCATGTTCCATATGAACTTCTGGTTGACAAGGAAAATAAAATCTTTGTTGTTCTAGGGTTTGTGGTTTCAGCATTGTGGAAGTTCTGTACCAACCACATGTCTATGCCCCCACCTTCCTCCAATCTCCACTTGCCCAAACAAATAAGTGCTTATATAGCCATTGGTAGTGGCAGTGCAATCCTTCCCTACTTCTAGAATGTGGTTTTTCTTCCTCATCTTCAACAATTACTATATATATATATATATAACACATTACTGTGAACTTTTGCTTATTTATTTGCTTCTAACTCAGAAACTTTTTGTTTTAATTTACCCTTTTAAGTTTCATAATCGAATGATGATAAGAGAAAAAGGGTGTTTTCATTCTGTGCACTTATATGTGGTATTGATATGATAACTCGATTTTTTAACATTAGTATATTTAGGTGGTCCAATGAAACTTTCGTTAGCAAGTCAAATGTGGTAGATGTGTCTGTTATGATTACTTTCTGGTGTAAAATGTCGTAGATTCCCATAATGAAGATTCTCTTATATTAAAGAAGGTGAAATAATATTACTGATTACCAAATAATAACATCAAGTATATAGTTTGTTGTAACTTATATAGTATAGTTGATGGCCTCAAAGATAAACATAAACACATTGCTTGAGATGTGGTTGAAATAAGCTGAAGTTCAAAATAATGGGGAAGAAATTTAATCATGTTGCAATTGCTTTTATGATGGAATTTTAATCGGGGGTGGACATGAATTGGATTTTTAATAATCCAATCCACATCCAATCCATTGTAGATCCAAATAATTGGATTAGATTTTTGACTCAAATCCATTTTATTAGCAAAAGTAGTTTGGATTTTTTTTAAATCCAGATCCAAATATTTGGATCAAGATTTAAATCCAATCCAAATATTTGGATCAAGTTCAAAATTCAAAATCCATTTTTTATAAAAGAAATTTAAATGGAATTTTTTAAAACTTGTGTCAATAAGGCCAACATGACTCAGTTCGTACAGGTTGTCAAGCACGACCCGTTTAAGTTGTCAGGCCAACCCATAGAGGTGTCAATTTGGCCCAGCCCACAAGGCTTGGCCCTGGCCCATGTGGGCTAGGGCCAAAAAAGCCCCCATCAAAGAAGTCCACAGGGCCAAAAACCCTACAAAAGCCCTATGCGTCAGGGTCAACCCATGGGCATTCATCTTCAACAGGAAAAATATATTATTTTTTAAAATAGATCCAGAAAAGCACGATGACCTGAATAGGTCAGACGACCTGGACGGGCCTTACGAAATGGACGTGCCCGACGACCCAGACAGGACCGACGACCTGAACGGGCGCGACGACCCAAACGGGCCCATAGACCAGAACGGGCCCGACGACACGCGTCTTACGACCTTGACAGACCCGATGATACGAACAAGCCCGACGACATGAACAGGATGTCGGGCCTGTCCGGGTGATAGGGCCCGTCCGGGACGTCTAATTTGTCCAGGTTGTAGGGCCCGTCCAGGTCATTGGGCTCGTTCGTGTCATCATGCAATCCGGGTCGTAAGGCCTGTGTAGGTCGTCAGGCTCGTCTGGGTCGGCCCGTCTGGGTCGTTCGAGTCATTAGGTCTGTCTGAATCGTCAGGCCCACCCGGGTCGTCTGGCCCGTTCGTGTCGTCGTGCCCATTCGGGTCGTAAGGCCCATGTAGGTCGTAAGGTATGTCCGGGTTGTAACATCCATGGCTACCCCCTCCTCGGGCCCCAGAGGCTGTTAGGTTACTACAGCCCAATGCACCCCAATCCATCACCCTTCTCCGTCCATTCATACTGGGTGGGTTGTTGCCAGTGGGAATCGAACCCCCAACCTGACCTTTAACACCTCTGGCTCATCTACTAGTGAAATCCATATCTATTAAATGAATTTTAAATGGATTGGATTTTTAATAAAATGGATTATAAATGAATTGGATTGGAGCAAAAGTGGATTGGATCAAGAAAATTAGATTTTTTGTTCACCCCTAATTTTAATGACATTGTGAAAAAACTACATAGTGGTACAAAATTAAGTGAAAAGAAAAAATATCATATTTTTTACTGAGTTTCTTTGGTACTGTTATCTTTTGAACACTAAAAATACATTATATTAAAATTTTAAATATATTTTAAAATTTCACAGTGAACATCAATGTGTTTTGAAAACACAATAAAAAACAAAAAAAATCAACAGAAAATTCAAATTCAAACAGTATATACACATCATTTGATTAACCATGAAAGGAAAAACTCATAAAAAAATTTCTCTTTTTTGAGTTGTAGGTTATTTTGGGGTCACAAAAAGTTTGGAAAACTTTGGCAAAAACTAAAAAATAAAAACGAAGTTTCAAAAGGAACCAATAAAGGTGAGAGGTGCAGGAAGAGATGATCATTTTCCCATAGAATACATAATTATTTTTATTAAAATAAATAAATAAATTTTTTTATTTAATACAACATAATCCAAATAGGTTATAATTGTAATAACCGTAAATGACAGTTATATATATATATATATATATATATATATATATATATATATATAATGTTTTTGTGTATATTTGATTATGTTTTTGTGTATATATGTTTCACTTTTTTTATATATTTGATTGAAATATTGTTGTAATTGAATATTATTGATGTAATGGAAATTAAATGATGATATATTAGCATATAAATTCAAATGAACTATATAAGTATGTGATAAGTTTTGCATTAAGGTAATACATGTGTATAACATGGAGTGATGATTTAAATTCATGAGCATGTGATGATCTTGTTTGAGATTTTAAAAATAAATGTTTTAAGATTTGGAAATAAAATGGGTAGTGTATGGTTGAGTGGAGCTAGGATATTAGCCATAAATATAATCTTTTTGTGTGGATGTATGACCGAGTAGTTACTACAAGAACCATAATTTACTATGAGATTTTGATGTGTGATGTGAATGTAGTTATTTTCAATGAGAAAATACTACATTGGGTTGTTGTAGGTTATGTATTGATCAATGATTCATGTATGATATTATTATATAACTCTACTAATATTGGACTCACATATAAAAAGATATTAAGTGGTGAGAGTTGATAGAAGTTTGTGTAACCTAACTTATGATATGAAAAAGAATTATGTCTGATTGGTCATAAAGAATTTATCATGTCATATGAGTGAGAGACTTAATACATGATATATGCGATTATGTGAGAAAAAGATAGTATGACATGTGGATAATCTTTGAGTTGATTCAATATACCAGTCTTCCAAAAATAGAATCAAATATATATGATGCAAACACACAATTAAGAGTTTGAACTAGATGATTTATTACTTAATTAAGCTAAACACTAGCAAACTATAGTAGTGACAAAGGGAGTCATGACTCCCCAATTTTTTTTTTAATATTCATATAATTTTAACTATATTTTTTAAAAATTTACTATTTTTAATATATTTTATATATTTGATATTCTAATTTTTTTATACATCTATATCTAAATATAAAGAACTTTTGTTGTTGTCAACATTTCTTTTTCAATTTTGCCTTTTATATATTTTTTAAATAAAAATAATTATTTTATTAATATTATCTTTTAAGTGATTATTTATTTAATTTAACCCTTTTTTATTTTTTTTTAAATTTAATCAATATAAATGAAAAATAATTATTATAAATTTTAAAAATTATTTATATTTAATTTTATAATTATAATAATAATAATAACAATAATTATAATTTTATTTTTTATTATCATAAAAAAATGTAAATAGAATGTTTTTACTAAGTTTCTCTTATAATTACATGTATATAATGACGAGGAAATTCATCTGAGATGTGATTGAAATATGTTTTTAGGTTTGTATTTTATGAAAACTAACCTGTTTCTTTAATTTCAATGAAAAAAATTATTATTATAAAAATAATTGTAATAGTAAATTATATTTTTAAATTTAAATTATAATTTCAATTTAATATAATTTTCATTATTTAAATTAAATTTATATCATTTTTATCTTCAAAGAAATAATAATAATGATCTAAATTTATTTAATAAAATAATTATTTTAATCTATTATACCTATCATATGATAGATAAATTTTCATATCAAATTACATAATTTTTTCCTCCAAATAACATTACTACTTTTTCTCCATTTCCTCAAATTTATTCATTTGTTATTTCTTAAATCATATCTCCAATTCAAACACAACGTAGAACTTTGATATACAATCCCTCATACTTATTATATTTTATATTTCATATTTTTTATTAGTTAACTAACTTATTAATCACAAAACAATGAACCAAAATAAATAAACTAATTAAAAAAAGATAAGCGTGATATTCTGATCTCACTCAGCAACAAGCGTCAATGGACCCAGCCACCTGGTGGCGACATGCATGATGCATGCATTCATGTCACGACCCATGTCATGACCCATGACATGACCCCACACGCTATTCATACCTCGTGCCACCCACGTTTTCGATTCGTAACGCGCCTCGCCCATCTATTATAGTCTGTGCTCACGTGCTCCACCGCTGCCACGTCATCCAATCGGCACCGTTAATATCATTGACCGTCAAACTGTTTCTGGCCGTTCGATCGCTCACCATAGGATTCTGATGCTGTCGAAACCGTTGAGATTTGCTATCCTGCTTTTTCCGTAAAAGAGGTGGGGCCCGCAGAAGACAAATTGTGTAAACTGCAAAACTGTATCAGCCGCACCTCACCTCACCGTTGATTTGAGTAATACATTTTTATTAAATAATTCGAATCACTCTTTATTAATGAGTTCAACATAAAAAGTTATTTTATTAATATTTTAAAATTGTTATAATGACCATTAGCACTACAGATGGTGGATAGAAGCTAAAGGAACACACTAGCTGCTATGTTACCACAAATGGAACTTCGTATTTAAATTTAATTTTACTACTAATAAATAATGATTTAAAAGAATAAAACAATGAAATATTTATTTTAATTTATACAATAATAAAATTTCAATTAATGGTTATTCTAAAGAAAAAATAAAAACATAATTATTTTAGTTTAAAATAATAGTTATTTAAAAGATGAAATTAACTATCAAATATTTACTTGCATACGCACGTGCGTGTGTGTATATATATAAAATCATGTTCGTCTTAAAATAAAACCATCGTTAGAATATTTATATAAAGTTTTCTTTTTTTAAGATTTTGTTTATAAATTTGTCCAAGTTAATTCTATGTAAAACTGGTTAAACAATTTTGCTTATAATTCTGGATGGTTGTTTTGACTTTGACTTTCTTTTTTTTATTATTATCAAATGTAAGGCAGATTAAAATAAGGTGGATTAACATATATTACTATCTATATAATAATCTCATGATTATCTCATTACCATAAATAATGATAAAAAATGGCTAAAGAAAAGATGAAAAATAAACTAAGAAAAAACAACAAATTATTAGGTAGAAAAATAAATACTATAATAAAAATATAATACAAAAGTCATGTCAATTTTAATTAAAATAATCATAACATGTCCATAACATAACACCCGATTTTCTACCACTTTTTATTTAACTTTGATATACTTTATAAGCACAAATGACAATTAAACAATAAAAATCAAATTAATTAGAGTTTTTTGTGTTTTTCGTATTTTAATTTAGTTCAAACTTAGACAATGTTGTTAAAAAAAATAGCATAATTGATTTTGGTGAACAAATAGGTAAACATTTCAAGAAGTTTAATGTGATCGGTGATAAATTAATTATAATTAAAATTTCATAAAATAGTGAATGCTATGAATTAAAGCATTATTAGTTCATTTAATACTAAATGCATGTTACATTATAAGTAGTTCTGAAGTGGATAAATATTTATTATAAGTGATTGCAATGCCGGTTCATAATTAGGTTTTAAATTTTTTTTAGAAAGCTCAATTCGAATATGGAATGAATTATGTTCATAAAAAGTAAAATGATTAATAAAAACATTTACACCTTAGGACAATTAAATGCAATGAAGTAAAGATAATGTGAATGTGTATTGTTGTTGCTTGGACAAAATACTATAATAAAATAATAAATATGTTTAATAACATTAAATTTATCATTAATCTATACTGCTTTAATATTAAATCTATCAACATATTTTTCAAAAAAGATAAATATTTTCTAGAATAGGCACATCGTTATTTAAGGACAAATGTGGGGAAATATAATTAATGAGAGAGTAAATTTAATGAGATATTAATTAACATGAATAAAAAGGCAAAAAGTTAAATATTTTTATCTCTCCGTTATTTTCTGTACATTCTGTGCAGCACCCTTTGTCGTTTCTCTGCGTCATTTTCATTCGTTTTTGTTTTTTACCTTTTTAGTTATCTGTTTTTAAATAAGCAAAATAAAAATTAAGAAATATTGTTTAAGTATTTACAGAAGTATAAATTTAAAAACCTGAATGTTTAAATTTGAAAATTAAGAAATTTAGAAAGAGACACTCTGAATCTGAAGGTCCATAAATGATCCAACTATTTGTGGCATTATTGTATTACATATCCTGTCGGCAAAACTTACAAAGAAATCCTCATAAAGTGCGTGTGGACTTTCACACCCTCCTCCATCAAATCCAGAGCCTTTGACATTTTCAAAAGTCAACTCCATCAAACACCAAAATAAATAAATAAATAAAATATATTAAAAAGTAAATAGATAAGCATAGAGATGCCAAAATGCCATCCACACACTCTCTCTCCAGAAATAAAGCAACTTTTTCCTGTTTTTCTATTTTCTTATTACTTTTTTGTTCCGATAACAATTTTATTTAACTCTGATACCACTATCGTAATAAACAACAAAACCATATGTTCAATAACCTGGGCCAATGTTTTTTAACCTAAACATAGTTCAAAATCATTATAAAATTATATAATTCTTAACAGTAAAATTTATTGTATGTAAAAAAATCATTAAACTGTAATAATTATAAAATTATGAAACACTGTCATATTTTTAAGAAAGTTAATTATCTACTAATTATCCTAATTTTGATTAACAGGAGTGGAACCAGTGAAGGCATTTTCTGTCTCTCTCTCTCTCTGGACTTTGCGCAAAACACCCTCTTTTCTCTTTCTATAAATACAAGTCCATCCCCACTCATTGCACCTTATCATTTCTCTCTCTGGTGAAAAGTCAGCGCCTTCTTTTGTCTTTTCTCTCTCTCAGCAAAGCGCATACGCTGCAGAGTTTGTCTCCATGGCCGAAGATTGGGATCTACATGCGGTGGTCAGAGGTTGCTCCACCGTCACATCATCCGCCGTGTCGTCTTCTTCCTCCTCCTCCTCTGGTTTTGCCTCTTGTTACTTCCACCCCGAAGGTGTTTCCTCCTCCTCTTCTTCTTCTACCTTTTCTATCTTCAGAGGCGAACAAGGAAGCCAGGTTCTGTCGCTTTCTGCGTACCCCTTTGAGGCAAGGAGCCCCATTGAGGAGCTGCATGAGCTTTGCAGGCCTTTCTTCTGCAAATCTCAGCCTCTCTCGTTGCAAGCCTCTTCTCCCTTGTCCTCGCTCTCTTCCTATTCTTCTGCGCCTCCCAAAACGGTTTCATCTCAAGAGAAACAACACCAACAGCGAAACAAGCAGCCGCTCTCTGTCACCACCCCACGATCTAAAAGAAGGTACAAAAGTTCGTGCTTGCTTTGTTTTGATACCCCAAACAGGAAAAAAACGATCTTGGACTGTGCCTTGTTGTAAAAATCATGTCTTTGCTTCAAAATTCTGCGTGTGTTAAGGTTTTAGATTGCGCCTGTGGTTGTAGACTTGTAGTTTTCTTACCATGTTGATAATTATAGACAAACGTGACTGATGAGACCGCAATTGTGTTTGCAGACAGTGTTTTGAAATCTTGGTATGTTAGTGTGATTGTTTGTGAGATTTGCTTATGAGTGTTTTTGGTCTTTTACAGGAAGAACCAGCTTAAGAAAGTGTGTCAAGTGCCTTTTGAAAATCTCTCCTCGGACATATGGGCATGGAGGAAATATGGCCAGAAACCCATAAAGGGGTCTCCTTATCCAAGGTTTATATTTTTTTCACTTGCAATTTTCCAAAAATGTGTTGAAAGTTCATGATTTGGTGACCCTTGATTTAAAGATTTATAACCCATTTGTGCATGGGTGATAAAGGTTTTTGAGATCTCAATAGTGGTTTTTTTGAATTAATTATCACACGAAAACCCTGCTTTATGCTTTAAGTAATCAAATCCTAATTTCTAAAGCTGTGTACTTTAGGATCTAATTGAGGTTGCTTTGTTCTTGTAGGGGTTACTACAGATGTAGCAGCTCAAAGGGGTGTTTGGCAAGGAAACAGGTTGAGAGGAACAGATCAGACCCAACAATGTTCATAGTGACATACACTGCTGAGCACAACCACCCTGCTCCTACACACAGAAACTCTCTTGCTGGTTCCACACGCCAGAAGCCATTGGTACCTCAAACTGTCACAACCGAACAAGACTCTGAGAAGAGCAAGAGCCTCACAAAACCCTCTTCCCCTGCAACCTCAGGGGCAGAGGAAGAAACTCCAGCACAAGTGGAAAAGTCTGAGAGCAGAGAAGAGAAAGAGGACGTGATGGATGATGAGGAAGAAGATGAGTTTGTTTTGTCTGACATGGTGCTGACAGATGATTTCTTTGAGAGCTTGGATGAGCTGAGTCAACTCACTGCCCCTTCTGTTGTCACAGGAGACTGCTTCAGTGACCCCTTTTCTGCTACTGCAATCCCTTCTTGGGTGGCCAGTGCTGGTGGATGCATATGATTCTTTTGGTGACACAATTGTTTCATGCTTTTCATTGATGACAATAGGGACCTTTTTTTCATCTTTGTTTTTTGTTCTTAGAGGAAATGGATATGGAACATTTTGGAGGAATCTTTACTAACAATGGTTTGTGAAGGGGAGGAAATTTTTTTTCCCAAGTAGAGTAGCAAGTAGTAAGATAGATAGATGAAGCATTTGTAATCTTAGCATGATCAGGGATTCATAGTTTTATGCATTAGGTATGTTAATGTAAAAACAATGTTGAAGTTGTGATTGAGTTGAATGTATTTGAATTTTGATATAAATTGGAAAAGCACTTTTGGGTTGACTTGTAGTGTTATTTTGTTGAAGGTAATGATTATAATTGTGTGAGTGTGACATGGGGGTTCATGGTTGTTGCTTGTTGGGTATATATTCTAGTAGTACTGTGGAAGAGCACCAATTGTAGTGAAGCTTTTTTGGGGACAGGAGGGGTTAAGGTAAGTGAGGAATTAGATTCCATGAAGCATATGCGTTTTTGATTTATATGGTATCTGCGTCGTCTCTGTTTTATTGACATAGAAGCAAAGTATTTCACGTCAGCTCCAAATGAGAGACACGTTTGCTTGAAGTTAACATGTTAGGCTCACCATTTCTATGGTATCTGCCTTTTGTTTGGCTCCCAATACCATTGCATCTCATCCCTAGTGGAACCTCTCCATTTACCAAACTTGCCTCAGCTTTAGAAAGAAAAAAAATATGATAATTTGGTTTTATCATCTTCTCAAGATCTGTGGTTTCACACTACCACTCACCAGAAGACGTGTCACTTCATACACTTAACATCTAAAGAATATAGTTATTATATATATACATTTAACTGTGTGTACAAAATTCTATTGGGAAATCATGTCCTCAATAACATCTATTTGCATTAACAATTGTATATTCATATATATATATATATATATATATATATATATATATATATATATATATATATATATATATATATATTAAAGTTTAAATTAAGTGAACTAGTATTAAGTGATATCTTTTTCTTAGCGAGGTCTGCATCGGATAAATGGTATTGAATAATATTTTTTATATTTTATTATACTAAGTTAAATATATGTTTTTAGTTCCTCAAATCTAACCTATTTCGTTTTTTTTAAAAAAATTTGATTTTCAAACTCTAAAAATGAATAGATATAGTTATGTTAACTCAATTATGTTAAATATTTTTTATGTGTCAAACACATTTCTTAGTTGACATTGAAACGAGAATATGTCAAATGATGTAATTAACTTAAATGTTAGTATGAAACAAATTTAACAAAAAAAAAACATACTTAAGATAAAAAAACTATTTTCATTCTTTTTTTAAGTTTGAAAATTAAAATGTATCAAAATTCGGATAAACACTAATTTCAATTTCATGTTAAAGTTTAGAATTAAAAACATATTTAACACTAATATATTTTATGTTTATTTTTCTTAAATTTAAAAGTGTTTTAAGAGAATTAATACATGAGAAATCAATGAAAAATGAATTTGAAATTTATTAAGAAGTGTCTAACACGTTATTTAAAGGTAAAGATCGTGTTTTACACCATGACATCTAAAATAATAGAAAGTTTTACTAATTCATACATTCATATTAAGATTGTTGGTAAAGATAAACCCGCATTATTTATATTTTAGAGGATTTTGGATTTTCCGTTGTTTGCCCTAAAAAAGGATTCATTTCATACAATTAGAAGAAAAGGGAAAATACGAGTCGAATTTGGTGATGTATATATATATATGCAATTAAAGGTAGAATTTTTGTAAGAGCCGTGCGAAAGTGAAAATGTGAACAAGTTGATTATTGGAGCATTTTACAAATTGTAAACCAAGTATTTGGACAGTGGTACACCCAAAACTATCTCATGAACAACGATACTTATCCTTCTATTAATGTAGATGGAAAAAAAAATTAGATAGCATAAATTCGTTTCTTTCATGAAACACAAAAACTTGGTTCTCTCTCTCTTTTAGAAGTCAATATGGAAGTTCTACTCAATCCAACACCCCATTTGAGAGGCTTGGTGGGAATTTCTTTCAAACTTTTTAAAACACTGAAATTCAACTATGTCGGTAATGGGGCAAAGAATTTACCAAAAACATCATCATAATCATGCCTTTTACTTGCCGGAAATTTATGATTTTTGTAGGACACCTAAACAATATAACTGATAAACTAAGATATGGTTCTTTAAAAGCCAAACTTGATGGAAGAACCTTCAGTTCAAATAACCAAACTTTACATGTTCCAATAAAAAAAGAAGAAGAAAGAGATACGCCATTTTTCGTAGAAAAGAAACTAAATCCAAGTAGCATATAAATTACCATCGACTCAAAACTTTAAGATAATGAGTTCGTGAATCTTTATTATTATATAGTATTCGACTTTTTCAATTTTATTGTGTGAGACTTAAAATCTTTATATGTTGCTCGACTTTCTTATTTTACTTAATATTTGTTAGAAGTCTCATATTGACCAAAGATAAGGCCAATTCATAATATATAAATGAGTGCAATTCTCATCTTACAAGCCGGTTTTGTGGGGTTGAATTAGGCTTAAAGTCCACTTCTAATAATATTAGACCTAAATCCAGACTTAGATTAGATTGCTAACATTATGGTTCATGAAGGATCTTGTGTTATAATGGGCAAATCCAACTTTACCAAACAGAACTGTTTCACCAATTCACCATCCACAAGCATCGGTGGTGAAGAATGAAGGCCTCAAAAGTTGACCTTTACTGAAGCGCATTTAGGATCACATCAAGATAAGCTTTTATATGAACACAACACATAACAAAATTATACACTCAACCTAAATGGAATTGACCTTGTCTGAAACATGCATTATGTCTGAGTTGGATACATGTGTCCAGGTTCAATATGTCATATAATATTACTGTATTCTATTTGTTATGTTCATTGCATAATTATGAAGTCTCTGGTGTAATTAAGACACATGTTTTCAGGTTTGGATTCACGTTTTCTCTCTCTTTCTCTCAAGGGATCCATCAAATCGCTTCACTAATGACAATTCAAAATGACTTAAGAGTATGAGTGAGTGTGTGAATCGGTTGATGCAGGGTTGTTCCATTTCAAGTTTTATGACATCTCAACTAATCAAATACAACATTTAAGACATGTATTTATTTTGTCTCTCATTTTGGGTCTACTTTTGTCTCCTAACACTTTCTGTCATGTTTCAATTCTAGTAAGTACAAAGTAGTAACAAAAATATTACCCTCACAAGTAGAAACATTTATAGCATCGAAGGATGCTTGTACGATGACTACCTGTTAGAAACATTTCAAAATCATGGTTTTAACTAGGGATGTCAAAAAAATCCGTACCCGCGGGTATCCGCGGATAAAATCCGCAACGGGTAGGAAATGGATATTAAAAATGGATACCCGCTACCTGCGGGTATGGGTGTTTTTGATACCCGCATGTTAACGGGGCGGGTACGGATATCATAGTATCCGTACCCGTGGATACCCGTATCCGCTAAACTTTACCTTATATATATATATATATATATATATATATATATATATATATATATATATATATATATATTAGTAAACAACATTATGAGTCTTCATCCAATAATGGTGGTCAGATTCTTACCCCACAAATGAGTAAATTACTTCCATATACTCTAAGACTGGTTATGGACCAACATGGAAGGTAATAAAATTAACACTTTTACTTAGATATTTTAATTAAGTGATTGTTAGAAATTTTTACTGAACTTCTTATGTTTTAAGGCTTTTCTAGATTAAAATTGGACAACATGAAACTTTATACAATGTTGCAAGAGGTGGACATGGATGAAGTTAGTAATTTCTTTAATATTTTATTCAAAAATAAACTACAATATAAATTGGTAGTGATTTTTTATTTGTTTGTTTTTCAAGAATCAATCGGAAAAAGGAGACTTGTTGATATAATCACTAATTATGGTTAAATATTTATTTTTTTAAATATTTTTGTAAATACCCGCGGATACTCGTGGATACTCGCGGATATGAAAAAAATAGACGAGTACCCGCATAACGGATACCCGACGAATATGGATACGGATACGGGGCAAATATTTTTCCAGCGGATAGGGTACAGGAAAACTACTACCCGTACCCTACTCGCTCCGTTGACATCCCTAGTTTTAACTGTTATTTTAAACTTCAGATGCCACTACTATGGTCTAATAACTAAATTTCATCCCTTCTACCTAAAATCTAGAATACGACAATTTATAGTTTTAATTTGTCATTATACTCAAGAATACGTTAAGGCAAGGAAACTCCTTTGTTGAGTTAAAAAGATATTTTCATAAATTTTGTTTACTTTTAAATGAATAAAATTGTTTGAAAAAAATAAATGTTTTCATGATAAATTTAAATTATATATATATATATATATATATTTAAAAAAAGGTATCTAACGAAATCGTTTTTCTAAAATGATGTTTTTCGGAAAGGATAAAAGACGTATAAATTTATATTTCAATTAAACATAAAAAAGTGTTTGAATTTTGGGAAACATATATTTAAAGATTTGAAATATATATATTTATGACAAATTGTTAGAAGTGAGTTTTTAAGTTTAACTCAATCTCACAAAATTATCTTGTAAGATAAGGATTACACCCACTTATATATTGTGAACAGAGTTAAATTTAATTATTTAAATATGTTAATTTTTTTATCAAACTTTTTCTGAAGATAATTACTATAAAAATAATATTGTCTTGGTGACCTATTGAGACAAATACAATACGAGTGAAAATATTAAATGTTAAAATTCTTTTTATCGAAAGTCTTTTTTTTATAGAAGTTTCAAACAAACGCATCTTATTGTAGTAATAAAAATTATAATATACGAAAGTTATCTTTGAGATACTCATAATTAAAAATGTTTTTTTATCAAAAGAACGTATATCATAGATACTTACTACTAAGAAAGAAATGATCGGAAATAAAAGTTTAAATATCATATTAACTAGACATGAAAAAATTCAACATCTAATAAAAATAAGAACTTAAATTTATTATCTTATAATATTTTAAATTAAATATAGTAGCTTATGTGAATTTGAAAAGACCCATCAATTTTTTATGATGGATGATAATGATATATTTAAAGTAATTACAATATATTGAATAAAATAATAATTAGTCATCAAAGAATAAATAATACATGAAAAAATCAGGTGTGGTCATTTATGTGATCGCAAAGACACAATAGTTTTTAAAACACTTTTGATAATCGTATAAAAATTATTATACCTATAAAATTCGATAGTTAAAGGACTAATATAATTTATTTTTTAAGAAATAATCTTTAGTTTGAATCTTGAAAATTGTCTTTGATATAATTTATTCCGGTCGAACCTTAAAATAATGTCTCTCTAGAAAATAACCAGTCTATTTGGGTAATACTTATTATAATTTATGGGTCAAATTCTCCGTTGATTGTAAATTAATTAATACTTAGATAGAATAATTTGTTTCCTTTAGTTTGAAATCTTTTTACTTAAATTCTATTTTTTTTTTTTAATTTTGTGAATTTCCACTTGTTCAATCAAGAGTTGTTCACTTCTAAGATATTCAACCATTTAATGATGAAAATAATTTAAGGGACATTTTTGTTACGTGATAAGCTTTTTATTTTCCTGGGAAATAAATTAACATCCTAAGTTTTGGACCATGTACGATTCAATCTCCAAACTTTAAAGAGATGTATTCAAACCTATATGTGCAAAATAATTTCTTGATTAATTTTCCGTTAAGAATTTATAGTGTAAATGTCTATTTCTTTATAAATAAAAAACCACTTTTTCCGTCTCTAAAATAAATTTCCAAAGAAACTTTTTGCTTTGAATTTGTTGTAACCTACCAAAACAAAAATTTATCTTTCAAATCTACTACACAGTAAAAAAACGCTTTTCAGTTAATCTATATTTAAACGCAAATGTAGAAACTCAACTATCCTATTCACCACCGAACTTTATAAATAGTTGTAAATATTAAAAAAAATATTTATTCTATTCTATATAAATACAATATATATTTCTAAAGTGCATCTTTTGTTTCTACTAATTTATAACAATATATAAAGAAGATTTTCTGCAACATTCCACTTTTAGCAGCTTAAAACTAATAAAAGTAAGAAGGAAGTTTCATCATGGTTCCAAAATAGATAATCTAGTGTACACAATATATTAATACAGTCTTACAAAAATATGACTATAAACATATATCACTTATACACTGAAACTAAACTAATAAACTTTATACTTAAACTGACCACTGTTAAACCTCACATTGGAAACCTCATCCTCAACACTTAAACGATGACTCTTCATCCTCCAAAAGCGTCTTTGCCACTGCAACCACAACTGCTCCCACCGAATAGGTGATCATCGCAAAAGGAAATATACAACACGAGACAAACACACATAAGCAAGGGTAAGCTAATCTGATTAAAGGCATCATACAGTTCAATTATAAACAGAAATCATGCAATCTTTCTCATTTTCACCAGAATCACACAGGCCATCACAAAGACAATGCAAATATATTACTCTAGACTCGATATCCGGATTATGTAAGCGACATTGGATCTCTGGGCGGCTTGCACCTGTGAAGGTTCCCAAACTCTGCAGAATTTGGACACAAGGGGTTATCACCCAACCACTCACAGGTTAAGTCCCCTTCGCGTCTAAAACTTGATCAAGTCCAAAGACTAGGATCTCCTGCTATTCCTCACCACATAATCCATTACACTCTACATGAGCCTTAATGGTTATTGGAGCGTCAGAATACCAACCCATACGGAGTCCTCACATCCTTACACACACTAACATACTCTTTTGAATTTCCCTTGAAATTCTAATTCAACCACTATATTCCAACTTCATGCAATTTCACCACACATATTACCAGTCATAACAATTCAAGCATATCATAACTAAGTTCACATTTTAACATTTAAACATAGCTTCATCCATTAAAAACAGAGAATTAACACTCAGCTGCAGAGGTTCTCGCCAAGCGAAAGGGCTCGCCCAAGCGAAAGGGCTCACTTGCTTAGGCGAGTCATTCTCGCCTGAGCGAGGCTCGAAACAGAGAAAAACCCAAACTCTGGACGAATTCTCGCTCAAGCTAAGTTGTCTCGCTTAGACGAGAGTGACTCTCACTCAAGCGAGATTGGCTCGCCTAGGCGAGATCTCGCGCAGAGACAGGGGATGAGTTTTTGGTGTTTTCGCTCAAGCGAGAGCTACTCGCTTAGGCGAAAATACCAGATTCCCAATCTATTCTCACATGCAACAATCCAGAAAGAAATCTATCACAATCCAATCATACACTCAATTACACAGTTAAAACACTCATACAACACTCAATCATGCAATTCAAAGTCATCAAAATGATTTCTATACGAAATTCAAGCAAAACAGTTAGCTTCCCTTACCTGTTATCCTGTAAGACAACGTTATAAACGTCAACGTCTTAAAAACGTCAACACCTCTAACTCCACAAGATGCTCTATCTACACATAGAAACATCACAAGAACGATCAGGACATACCGTTATGATCACTGATCAACAGAGACTCATACTGATGATTAAAACGTCACATGCAAGCAGAAAAAGGGCTCGCATGTAACAGAAAAAGACTAAAAAAGAGAGCGGAAACTCAACTTACACAAACGAAGGAACTGATCGGTCCAATTTGAAGATCTCGCAGAGAGGATCAATCCTATGGTCTCGGTTCTTCAATCAAACGACCAGAGATACAGAACCTCTAGAGAGAGAACTCTAAAAAAGTGGTTTCTAAAGACATTGTGTGTTTTAAAATAATGAAACTTGTTTATAACAATTCTATTTATACTAAAACCTTTTAATATTTAAATAATCGAGTCTCACTATTTTTAAATCACTATCACTTTTAAAACGCCATTTTCTAGAATCTCTTACATTTCATCTTTTATGTCTACGTTATATACCAGTTTTATTCTTAATTATTTTAAAAATTAATTGTTTTATAAATAATTTACTTTTAACTATTATTTTAAAAAATTCTTTTGTCTTAAATCATTATTTTAAAAACTTTATTTGTACATATCTTATTTTTTAATTTTACATTTAATAACTATTTTAAAAATTAATTATATATTTATTATTGATCTTAACTTAAATTTCTTGAAAATTTAAAAAATATGTGAACATACATGTGTTGTGCTGTCCCGTGTGTTTGTTGTTACAAATATAAAGTATTTATTTATTTTGTTTTAACATCAATTTATTAATTTTGTTGACGATAAATTTTATTATAAAATTGGATAAATATTTTTGTTGAAATTATGTCTTATTTATATTTTTTTCCTTTCATAATAATTGTAATTAAAACACTTTAATTTGAAATTTTTAGTTGATCTTTACTTAAACTAATATAATGTTTAGTTGCTTAATTTTTTATTGACAAATCTTAAAAATTAGATTAATTCATAAGTCATTATTTAGAAATATCTTTATAAAAGAGAAATTATTATTTAAAATAAATAAGGATAATTTTTTATTTAATTGGATAATTAATTTAAAAGAAAATTTAATTTTATATTAAGCTTCTGTAACAAGGTTAACTACTAGATGGCTTAGATGAACTTTGTTTCTCTGCAATGAAATCCAAGCCGTCCATATAAATCAGTCAAAGTTAGAAAACCGTTCAAATTTTATCCACCTTCGCCTACGCTCACTTCGTTTCACTCGCCTCGTAACAATGCTGTTACTCCACGCGCCACCATCATCTTTTCTGAGAACATTGCTTCGTTACAACAATCATAATCATCACTCTTCTCGCGCTTTCTTCTTCTCATTATCTCACTTCACAAAATCCTCTTCCATTGCCACCCGTCTCTTCTCACACTCTCGCTTGACTTCACTTCTCCCGATGAACGGACAAGGCCTCGCCGCCGGTGGCTCCTCACCGGAGCACTTTACCGGCGACTGGTACTCCGTACCGGAACTCCGGCTGCGTGATCACCGGTTCACGGTCCCTCTCGATCACTCTCGGGGACCCCATTCTTCTCCCAAGATCACTGTTTTCGCCCGTGAAGTCGTCGCAGGTAACGCCAGTCAAAGTGAACTACGCTATTCAATGATTTTCAGTGGTTTTTATTGATTGCATTCATTGTTTCGTCGTTGCCCTTGATTTGTTCATGAACAGAAGTTCAGTGATACTATGAAGTTTAGTTTTTTTAGTTTTTTAATTTGTGGGAAAAAAAAATGGAATTTTTATGGTGGCTAATGATTCACTGTGTGAAGTGATGGAAAACCAAGATGGGGTTTTCGTGATGATGTAATCAGGTCAATGTTGTTTAATTATTGTATTGAAAACATACATGAAGTATCAGCCTTTTGTCAATGGAGTATCTGATATTGCGGCAGAATGTAGTTGTTTTTTAGATTATATAATGGTTTTGAATCCTTTATTAGCTGTGTTTTGGATTGATGGAAGAATATGGAATGGATTTAAGGTCCATTGTTTGGATCGAAAAATGAGAGTAGAAAACGGAAGGGTGATGTTTTGTTAGTATCATTGTATTACTGCATTTTTAAAAGCTGGTGGTGTGGAAACTACTTGAGCTTTCTGAAATTATAAACAAGAACTTGGCTAGTGATTCCATTAAGTGTTTTATGTTTGTGTCTGCTTACAATTCCTCTAGATCAAGCACTTTTCCTCAAGGGATGAGGGGACATATAATTGTATCCAAAGAGATTACATCCCTTTCAAGGAAGAGAGGTGAGACCTATTATGGTTTTCAGCAACGTAATTGGGATGGTGAGCTTGGTAAGAGAACTGGGTAGCCAGTTGATATGAGTTTATTTGGATACTGAAGACAGCTTTACATGAATTGTTGGTACTGGTGGAATATATTACTTACTGGCATTGGGCAATTATTTGGTTTCTGCTGTTGCAACGTTATGTTTAGATGAGGAAGATGGTTGTCATGTAGGATGCAAACCGTACATTTCATAGATTTCATGATTAAGCTTTCTGTGTGTGGGTGGGGCTGGCAACTAGAGCAGCATTACATACCTCATGTAAGCATAAAACTTCTGTACTATTATGTTCATAATGTTTTATGTTTTGATTAGTCATCCTTTAATAAAATCAGTTTTTGATCAGATACCCGGATTCTTTTTAATTTTGTGATCGATTATTGAATTTGTGTTTTTCCTATAACGGATAACTTATGCCCACTCTTCTACATCACCCCTTTCATCATCTTTGCGTATTTTTGTTCAAAACTCGGTATTTTTGTTGCAGCTGGGAAAGAAGAGCAAAAGTTGCCATATTTGTTATATTTGCAAGGTGGACCTGGGTTTGAGTGTCGACAACCAACCGAGTCTAGTGGGTGGGTTCAAAAAGTCTGTGAAGAATTCCGTCTCATCTTAATGGATCAGGCATGATTTACTCGACATTTGTGTAATCATCTTTGTGGTACTGTAAGAACTTTTATTTATAATCTTTCTGTTGCTTATGTACATTTCTACAGCGGGGAACAGGCTTATCAACTCCCTTGACTGTGTCATCAATGTTGCAATTCAAGTCTGCTGAGGACTTGGCTGACTTCTTAAAACATTTTCGAGCAGATAATATTGTAAATGATGCAGAATTTATTCGAGTTCGCCTTGTTCCAGATGCTGGTCCTTGGACAATTTTGGGACAGGTATTCAAGTTAATATTTTTGTTAAATATTAGTATGACCATCTGATTTTGATGTCCAACCAATCTGGCTTTAATGCCTCTAACTGCTTCCTTTTCTTTCTTTTCTCTATACTTTTTTCCCGTCTAATTGAAATTTGATATTTATGAATTTTGCTGTTGGTTATTGACTTAGGAGCTTTGGTTAGAAATAGTTGTACCTTTGAAGCCAATATAACCTTGAAATTCCATGTTTACTTATTCTTCTTCTGTTCCTTTTAATTGCTGTAGAGCTTTGGTGGATTTTGTGCAGTCACATATTTGAGTTTTGCACCACATGGGCTGAAGCAAGCACTTCTAACCGGAGGAATTCCTCCGATTGGAGGTGGATGTCCCGCTGATTCAGTGTACAAAGCAGGCTTTGAGCAATCTATACATCAAAATGAGAAGTACTACAAGAGATTCCCTCAAGATATTAAAATTGTTCAAGAACTTGTTAATTATTTAGCTGAACAAGAAGGAGGAGGGGTGATGATCTGTCTCAAAATTTTCTTCTTCTTGTTAAACAAGAAAAAAATGAGCTATTTTCTGTCAGATCCTTATTTCCTTCTCTCTTTGCGTAGGTGGCCCTTCCATCTGGGGGGTTCCTAACCCCAAGAGGGCTGCAGACTCTTGGTCTATCTGGCTTAGGATCCAGCTCCGGTTTTGAGAGCTTGCACTATTTGTAAGCATTACTACCTTGTGTGTTTTAAAGTTATCTTCAATTCATTTTTTTTAATGATTTTGTCCCTTTCTAGGTTTGAGAGAGTGTGGGATCCTACTTTGGTTCCGGGGGCACCAAAGAAAATAAGTTATAACTTCCTAAGTTCTGTAAGAAAAATTGTCTGCTGTTCCGTGATTATGAATACAGATTTTCAAGTTTCCTTCTGAATATCTAGTGCCAATTTTCACTCTTTGCAGTTTGAGAAGTGGCTATCTTTTGATACCAATCCACTCTATGCTCTTATGCATGAATCCATCTATTGTCAGGTATTATTATTTTTGGTTCCTTGTTTATGCATTATCTATGCTTCTCCTTCAACTCTGGTCCCTCCATCTCTCTGTAGGGTTCTGCTAGTAAATGGTCTGCCAATAGTATTAGGAGTGAAGTTGAAGACAAGTTTGATGCAATTAAAGCTGCCAAAGAAGGACTCCCTGTTCTTTTTACAGGAGAGGTAGAGTGTAAAGAATCTCTTTTTTATCTTAATTGCTTAACTAATATTGAATTGATGCTATTGAGAGACTAATTCTGCTGTATAATAGAGATTTCAGAATGACAAGTGATATGATTAAAATAATATTGCACATCTTGTTTTTATTCTTCCATAAAAGAAAAAACTGTGACAAGGTTAAAAAATACATAGAGACCAAATATAGGATTCTGTAACTTCATCGATGTTTGATGTGAATAATTTAGTTCATCTGTAATTATCAATTGCCACCAATATATGTGCATTCTTAACATTTATTGAATGAAAAGACTTGGTTAGAATTGGCATTCTATTTGGATGTGGAACATCATGCATGACAGTGCATTTCCTTCGTAAGTAAATTGAATGCTAATCTACTCATTATGTTTTGCTTTCCTATTACAAGGAGAAGATGCTCACCATGCTCCTTTTGCTTTTATAGATGATTTTCCCATGGATGTTTGATGAGATTCATGCATTGAAGCCATTCAAAGATGCAGCTCATATATTGGCAGAGAAGAAAGACTGGCCCCCTCTATATGACGTTCAGGTTCTAAATAACAATAAGGTAGTTTACTCAGTTATCTTTTATACTTAAAACTTCTTGTAAGATATGAATTGTGAATGGTACATTCGTAATAGTTGAATATGTTTATGAGATGAAGTTGAGTCTCTCAAGTTTTTGTTGGTGTTAACTTTGATCCATTGCTGGCAGGTACCTGTTGCTGCAGCTGTTTACTATGAAGACTTGTACGTGAGTTTTAAGCTGGCAATGGAAACAGCTTCTCAAATATCAGGGATTAGGCTATGGATAACTAATGAGTTCATGCATTCTGGATTACGTGATGATGGGAACAAAGTTATTGATCATTTGTTGGGAATGCTAAATGGAAAGAAACCTCTATTTTGATCATCGTTACCATTACAAGCATGTTTGAAAACCTGTTGAGAAATAACAAATGGAGCCAGGGATGTGAAAGCTATAATTATTAGCTTCTCCATAAATTTGAAAAACTACATCTACGATATGGAATCAATGATTCTATACATCTTTTCTCTGCCTTCTACCACGTTGAACGCTTTGCCTCCTTGGCCTTTGAATTTTTAACACATATTTTCTTTTGAGATGGTGAATCTTCCTCACACACTCTATATATATAACTTTTACGACATTGTGTTGTGAGGCTTTTTACTTTTGATACTCGTGTAAATTTTAAAACTAAAGATGTTAGGTAAAAGTGAAGTGGAAATGAAATTTTACTTAACTCTGAAATACTTTCCATTCATTTAGATATTAATTTGATTAGTTTAAAAAAAATATACTTTTGTTATATTTGATAATGACTTTTTTCATCATCTCACCACAATCTACTACCAACCACAATCAATGCCGCCATTATGGACTACAGTTACTAATATTATCCATTAATTTGAATATTATTATTGCCATTGTAATTACCTATACTTCAACAACCACTAGTAATACTATGACTATTGTTAAAAAGACTCAATATCATACAATCGTACTTTTAAACGAATTTTAAAGCAATTTATTTGAAACTAAAAAAAAAATTAGTAGAAAAAATGATTTTCAAAACTAGAAATACCCTAAAGCAAAAGCTAAAAACTAATTGTGCATTTTAAGAATTGTGAATCTTACTACTTAAAACCATCACGAACATTGTCTAAATTTTCTTTTTATGATTTTAAATATTATTTAAATTAAAATATAGTCAACAACCTAATACATAATGATTATTTTTGGAACAATTTACATTTTACAAATTCTTATAAAAATAATAAGAGATAACTTTTGAAGGATATATAATGTCTTTTACAAAATTATTGGGTTTATTGTTTGTAGTGTGAGAATTTTCTCATCGCTCTTCTTCTATCCATATAAACAACACAAGAGCGCGCTAACTAAAGGATTAGCACAGAAGACACAATTTATTGCAGTTTCGGTGTGGATTGGCATTGAAGTATTGAACAAGTGTTTGAAGGGAGAAAAGGCATTTAACAAACTCAGAGCGTCGAAAACGACAAGTAGTCTCAAGATGAGTGGCAACATCTTCTGCGGATAGAACCAAGATTTGTTTCTTCTTTGTTCTTTTTTTCGGTTTTTCCAAATTCAGCAAAAGATTGCGTGCCATAGTTATCACCAACACCGTCATGATGGCATTGGGAAGTGGAATATATGTTGCTCACTCCGTGACTTTCAGATCAGAGCTTCAACCGATGGCACCTGACCACATTGGTTCTTCCACTTCTTCTCGTCAAAGGGACCTTGTTTTCATCGTCAACCCTCTAGGTCTGTTGAAAAACCACAAAAATATTACATTTTTCTTGTCTTTGAGCTAAATTTAATTGTTCGGTGTTTGAATTCGGTGACCCATTATGAAAATGTTCAGTTAGCTAGAAAAGCATAATAACCCTTATTTTTTTTGGGGATAAAGATTGATTTTTTCGGAAAATTTGGACCACAATTTGAACTCGTTAACAGGTGGTATGCTCATCTCGAATTTAATTTTTGGATATAATGTATCTGTATTCGGCTCTGGTCCAAACATGATTACTTTCTGTAAAGGATAACTGTGATTGTAAAACTAAATCAACTGTTTGTTCAAAAAAGAAAAAAAAGAAAAAACTTTAGAGACGCAGGATTTGTATAGCCTTACACATGTTAATTGGTGAGTGCCTATGTGAAGTAGTGTTTACTTATGAATTTATCTAAATTTTAGCACTGGAAACTTGGGTTGCAGGTGCTAATGGGAGGACGGGTAAAGAATGGAGGAAGCTAGTTCCGTATCTCCGGTCTCGCCTTGGTAAAGATTGTAATGTGAGTGAGTCTTGTTGCTGATCTGTTGTGAGTGTTTGCCTGTTCTTTTTTGGGATGAACTGTGCAAATTTATTTGCTTTGTGTGTTGTGTTTATTTGCAAATTCATTATGTTTATTTGTTTTTGGGTAGATATGTGAATCCATAACATCAGGTCCTTGTCATGCTATTGACATAACGAGAGAGGTCAGTTTGAAGTGTTTGTGATAAGTTGGTTTTGTCTCAATTGCTCCCAACATCATGTTGAATTGTTTGTCCATGTACTATGTAGGCTATAAGGGAGGGGGCTGATGCTGTCATTGCTGTTGGAGGTGATGGAACTCTTCATGAGGTGAACACTGCTTTGGTATTTATTGTTGGAAGTGGTGGTATTATTTGGTGGATTATTGCTACATAAAGTTCCCTAGGGAAATTCTTGAGAAGCCTTTACCTTATCAGAAAAGGTTCAACAAAACCCTTTAATACTTGTTAAAAAGATAAAATGCTCGCAGTATAAATTTTTCAACACATTTCTTTATTGGTTGAAAGTCATGCTAGGTTCAGTGAACTGGTAGTAGGACCCATAAATTAGGAGTGATATTTTACAGTGACCAATGTGAATTTTAATTAATACTAGAAGGAGTGTTTTAAAGAGTGTATCGGGGAGTTTGTTGCTAGCATTTTCCTTGCTATAAAGTACATGTATTTGATACAAGTAAACTTGTTGATGAATCTCAACATTCTTTCTTAATTGTTCTCCTAATGCACCTCAGTTTATTAAAGCAGGTTGTTAATGGATTTTTCTGGGCTGGAAAACCTGTTGTTAGTCAAGTGAAAGAGTCTACGCGTTCAACTGCTCTTGGTGTGAGTACTTGCCACCATTGCAATACTCTCAGTTTTTATTCAATGGCTGACATCTTAGATTCTGTCATATGTACATCTTGAATGAATTACTTATCGAAAAATATACCCTGTTATGGCTTTATACAGCTCATCCCCTTGGGAACTGGTTCTGATTTCGCAAGAACATTTGGGTGGTTAGTTTTTGTTTTTATCTTCATTATCTTTGTATATCTTATTTAAATGATGCTTGTTATATCAATATAATTGAAGTGAATGGAAAATCTGTTGAGTCTTTTCCAGGAAAAATGATCCCCATGAGGCTATTGAACGTGTTGCTAGAGGTTTTTTCTTTTTCTTAATCTGTAATTGCTTTACTATTCTATTGTAGCTGTTTGATAACTAAAGTATGTTTATACTGGCCTCATCAAATCTTATGTTTCCAGATGTGCTTTAGTTTCTCTTACTATAAATTCTAATTTTCTTTAGGGTTGAGATCACGTATAGATGTAGGTGTTATCACCGGGGAGGATTGCGATCATCACTACTTCATAAATGTTGCTGACATTCACTTGTAAGGATAAATTAGAAATTTCAGAATTAGTGTAATGTATATGAATCATATCTAAATCATGCCTGACCAAATTTTATAGGAGTGCAAAGGCGGGTTTTTATGCTTCTAGGTACAAGAGATTTGGCAACCTGTGCTATGTCATTGGTGCCTTGCAAGCCTTCATTGGGCATCAGAACCAGGATCTGAGAATCAGGGTCAGTGTTAGTTTGAGGTCGTGATAATTTTAGTTTTTTCATGGTCTATGTTTGTGCACCAGAAGTGTCGCCAAGTTCTAAAACATGAAAAATGCAGTTCAATGATGGTCCGTGGGAGACATGTTCTGAAGTGACAGCCCTTTGCATTGGAAATGCAAAATACTTCGGTGGTGGCATGAAAATTACACCAAATGCTGATCCGTTCAGTAGAAATTTAGAGGTGAAATACAATTCTGTCAAATGCCATAGATGAAATCTATCATCTATTTTTGAATAATCTACTGGCTAAGCCTCATCCTAAATCCCGGTCATCTTTTTTATCTGAAAGTACGTTTTTTTCAATTAATTCTGCAGGTTGTGATTCTTCAGAACTTCAAGTGGTATGATTTTGTCTTGAAATTACATAGGCTATACAGTGGGACACATCTCTCGGTTAAAAATGTATCTGATAGAAGGTATAATCTTTTCCAAACAAGTCAATCTACCATTCTTAATGTTACCTTTCGTTGCTTCTTTCTAACTATTGATTACTGTGTATCATTGTTTTAATTTGATATAACTTTGTGTATGGATGTGCCTTAATTGCACTGAATTGTAACTAACAAAAAAATGTGGAGGTAAGTACCTAGCAACATGATTTTGTGGCGACCTTTGACAATTAACCTAATGTGCTACCTTTTTCTGGTCATGGAAGCTTAGGATTGGACCATTGTGGTGATACTTTTACAATATATTAGTAGATGTAAATTTCATCTTACAAGTCGGTTTTGTAACAAGTCGATTTTGTAGGATTAACTTATACTTAAAATTCACTTCTTAACAATATTAATCCGAGAGTGTTTTTATATTGCAGTGTACTTTCTATTGAGGTGGAGGACATCTCAGGCAAGGGTGGTATTTATATTCAATCTGATGGGGAACATTTGGGGTTCCTTCCAAAAAAGATTAGTGTTCTGCCTGCTGCCATTGAGATGATACTGTGATTTAACTGGAGAATGACTGAATCTATGAAATAGAGATGATGCTGTTCATTCCTTGTAATTTGCCAGATTTAGTAATGGCAGGAAGAGTTTGTTTTTATCAGAGTAGGATTCTGACATGTTTTGCTGTGGTATGAGGGAGACTCATTGTAATTTTGAATCAGCAATGTATTGTCACAGAATTTACTTTCAATTCAAGCTGTAAAATGTATCTACGGTTATAGAATGTAAAATAAAGGTACAAATATATTAGAAATTCAATAAAGTGCATGTTTGGTATCCCTCATAAGCACGGTTCTCCACAAATCCGTGTCAAAATTTAGCAAAAGCCACAGAAGCAAGACCAAGTAGCTTCTGGAGTTACGTCTATTGCTGTGGTATTATCATATTGGAAAATTTATTATTATTATTATTATTATTATTATTATTATTATTATAATATTGAGAAATGCGTGCCTTTGATATATTAGGTTACTTGAGAACTTAGGAATTTCAGCTATCTAACCATGAACTTTTTAAGCTTTCACACCTTTTTGATCATTATAGCAAGCTATCTCAAATTGGGTTCATAGGTTTTTTATGTTTCTTTTCCTACCCAAAATGCGAAACAAAAAGCTTCCTTTCCTCTTATTTTAAATCATAAGCTTATCTTTTTGGAGAGATAACTATATTCTTCATTTGAAATCATTTTAGTACAGATGAGTCTTTTAGTATAAATTTATGTCTCCCTCTTCACACAATTAATTGTTTGTTGCTATCAATTTCGTCACTTTATATAAGATAAAACAAAGATTTTAGTTGAAATTCTAAAAAGGATAATGGAGATATTTAAAACTTCATTCTCCATTCTAAAACAGCAATATCAATAGTGGAGTGTTTAAAATTAGTTAATACCGTGGTTGTAAAGGAGATACGTTTCATTATTTAGGAGACACATTCTTAATTAATCTCTACTAAAGAAATTTGAAAAAAAAAAAACAATGACGAAAAACGTAATTTAAAATCATTTAACGAAGAAAGAAATTTACTGAAAAAATTCCACAGATAAACATCTAGTTTACGATCTTTTTTTTGAGTTTAATTAGCATTAGAACTACAAAAAAGTTATTAAATAACAATCAATTTTAAGGATAAAAATAATTATTCATTGTATTATATTGACTAAGATAGATACAATTCTATAAATTAAAAATTATTTATATGTAAAATAGTCTTTATTTTGAATAAAAAATTATAATTGATATATGAATTAAAGTATAAATTAGTTTCTAATATTTTTAATTTTAAATAGAAACTAATTCACACACTAATTATTTAAAAGTTAATATTACAGGCCAATTTAATCTTACCGTATGTGGTGGGAATTCAGACATAATTTGCACATAATTAGGTTTAAATTTAGACATACTATTTTTCAGACATAGTTAACAAAATCATAAAATTAGTTAATGGCATAAAAGTTACAACGTTTGGCGTAAGCAAATTATACATTAACTACATAAGTGCAAGTTTTATCGGTAGGTAAACAGTAGATCTTATCTGAAGTTTTGAACTAGTGTGAGAAGAATGATTATGTCTATCCTAAGAGAAGTGCAAAAGATATGGAAGAAGCTTGTTCTCTACTTGCACTCAATGCTATAAACTCAACCAAATCCAACTACTTCTGTTCAACCGCCCTTTCAAGTTCATACCATGACACATAGCAGACGTGTTCCATTTGCCCTAATTTTTCGTTATCATCAATGCATGCACATCCTCTTTATAAGTTTCAACGCCAAAACATTTTCTCATTTTCTCTTCACTTCCTGGAATCAAGACCTGATGGAAAACCATGATCCACCACCCCAAAACAACCCTTTTCTGTTCAACCCTTCGGAACAACCTCTAGAGCAAGGGCTATGTGACTTTGACTCGTGGGGTAACCTTTTCTCTGCCCAGAACAGCTTGTTGTTGCTTAATGGTGATGCCAAGGAAACTATTCAACGTGCTTCTGCTTCCTCTTCATCTTTAATGGCTCAAAATCAGGAGGAAAAGGGAAACAAGGAGAAAAGGAAAGGTGGGAGGGTGAAGAAAACAACACGAGTGCCGAGGTTTGCTTTTCAAACGAGAAGTGCAGATGATGTTTTGGATGATGGTTATCGCTGGAGGAAATATGGACAGAAATCTGTGAAGAACAGCACATATCCCAGGTAAATGTTTTGATGCGTGTGTTTTGATGAGGTTTACGTTGCATGCATGTGACTGTTGGTTATGATTTTGCATTGATGGATAATGAAGAAGTTACTACCGGTGCACGCACCACACATGCAATGTGAAGAAACAAGTGCAGAGGCTGTCGAAAGACACGAGCATTGTGGTGACAACGTACGAGGGAATTCACAACCATCCATGCGAGAAGCTGATGGAAACTCTAACCCCTCTGCTGAAGCAAATACAGTTTCTTGCTAGCTTGTAACGTGAAAAAGTTTCTCTACAGCTACATGCAAACACGCGTACATATCAAGCACTATGATTAAGTTAACTTATTTATGTGCTCTCTGTCAGTTCATAAGTTACTGGTTTGATTCTTATTTTTGTGTCTATGTCTGTGTAATCAAACTTCTGTCAATTTTACAGTGTATTTGTATATCATGATTTACTTTTCAACTTTAGTTTTTTCTATGGATTTTTAGTGCTGTACTTCTAAATGGTAAATACAACAAATTGTTTGAATATTGGTTTTAATGAGATGAATTATTATATTAATTTCTTGTAAATATTGTTTGCTATGTGCATGAAATAATGAAAAGTTGGAAGAAATTTTTGTTTTTCTGAAAATCTAAGGTGTGAATGTGAAAGGATGTTGTTATTTACCTTGTAGAAAATAGAATTCAAAACCATGTTGTTGATTTTCACAAAAGAGTTTTAACCAAACTTCTTATCATTCTAGTGTGAAAATATAACTTATATCGTGTTAAAACAATTTATTTTACTTAAGAAACATGTTATTTTTATTAAATTATATCATGAATTATAATATCTTATTTTTTTAATGATAATAACATAATACTCTTTACTTTTTTTAAAATATTATATAAATACATTTCCTTATGCTTAGCTGACATATTCAAAATTATAGAAAGTATAGACGAGGCCTCAACATATTGACTGGAAATATTAATACTCAAATCTATATGCAAATTTACACTTTTATATTTTTATTTGAATTTTCCTTTTGTCTTATTTTAGTTTTTTTTTTCAAAAAAATCAAATCAATATATCTATTCGTACTTTTTGATTTATTTTATTATAACATCATATTTATTTTTAAACAAAAGTAAAAAGCATATGATTTTTACGGAAAACCAATGAATATGGAATTTGGTGTGGAGAAGAGAATGGTTTGAATGGGAGAAAACATTGGTGGTGAAGAATTGATGAAAGAGATAGAAGAGTGTACACCTAAATGAAATGAGTGATGAATAGTTATGGAAAACAAATGAATCAAAAAAGTATACGGTAAAGTCAGCATATATGAGGTTTTATAATGGAAATGGAAATAGAGTGGATGATAATGACCAGTTTGTAAAACTTTGGAAATGCAGAGCATTACCAAGTGCTCAACATTTTGCTTGACAAATTACAACAAAAGACAACTTGATTGGGAGAGGAATCACACTAGGAAACAAAATGTGTGTAATGTGTGAAATTATAGAAGAATCAGTATCACATTTGTTTTTAAGTTATTCGGTGGCTAGTCAAATATGAAATCATAAGAATAACTCTATCTTTATACATTGTAAAATTGATGCGGAGGAAGTGTTTACCTAACACAAGTAACGATTTGGGCTTGGATCACAACTAAGTATCCAAAAACAACGTTCTCTTATTCTGATTGGTGTTTTAGCCTGATCACATGCCTTCAAACAATCACTTATAAGTTGGTTTGTGTTTTAGGCTAAAATTTGGTGATTTGTTTATGGAAGGTTATGATTAATCAAGTTATGATATGTTTTAATCAAGTAAGTTGGACTAACATACTTGTGCATGTAGGTTCAATTCAAATGGAGGTATTATGGATTTGTTTGCAGTTTGGCTTCAGGATGTGTAATATGCATGTTGTAGCTTTTCCAGGGATGCTGGAACATGGCTTTAAGTAGTAGATTCAGGAAACAAGTATGAATGAAACATCTATTAGATCAAAACTGACTTGAGATTTTTATGTCCAATCCGTTTATTCATGTATAGGCACGTAATGTTTCTAACTTTGGTGCTATATGAGAATATAAGGTTTATGCAAATCAGACTTAGTATGTGAGAGAAAAACCGTAAAGGGGTAATAATTTTTTTGTTTTTCTTTTATTTATATTGTGTATATGGGTTGAGGTAAGCCAATTACCTCATTAATTTAATTTGTTTTTGTCGATAAAAAAAATGTACTTCCTTTATTCATGTATTACAAACTAAAAAAAAGCGAAGAAATAAATATATTTAATTTATATTTCACCAAATTTAAAAATATAAATGTGGTAGATTAATTTAATGTTGATTAATTTGAATGATAACATATTTGTTATAACATATCTACTAATTGAATATTATGTTTGATGAAAATATTGTAAAAAAATTATTTATTAAATTTATTGTAAATACTAAATGTTAATCATAAAAAAAAAATTATAGCTGGTCAAACAAATTATAATTTAAAAACTATGGATTGAAAAAAAAAACAAATTCATGTTCCTATGTATAAATGTATAAATTGTTGTTTAAAAAATTGTCACTTTGAATCATTACAAGAAAATAAACATTAGTGTTAGTTTATCCAATATTAACAAGTAAAAGTAAATTCTAGTTAGTCAATAATGTCGAATTTATTTCCTATATGTTTTTTTGTAACATTAACATAATTTGTTTAAGGTTAATTTTAAGTATTTTTGTAATTAAGTGGATAATAATTCATTATTAATTTTTAAATTAATGTAGAGATGAGGTTGTGAAGTTTGATAAATTAGTGTAAATGAAAGAGACGAATGTGAGGATTTTTATAAGAAAATAAGAGAGAAAAATTGAGAGTAAGAAGGATTGTTATTTTTAAATCTCTAGGCTATTAGATTAAAAATAATTTACTGTTTCTATTTGTTGCCACGAATGTGCACAAATTTATAACATAAATAAGTGTCAGTTTAACAGATGCTATAAAAAATAAACATAAATACTAAAAATAAATATTTACATCTTTTATTAACTTCTAATATTAATCTAATCAGACACTAACAAAATACTTAGGTTTTCATTTCTATTCTTTTAAAATAAACACTTAACATCTTGTTTTTACTCGGATCTCGTATATGGACCTTTGGATAGGTAGTAAATCTGAGTAGATTGGAAAATCTTGATTTATGATCTTGAGAATACACGAAAAAATTCATCTACAAAAGACTCATAAGTACTCAAGTTAATAAGAAAGTTTGGATTTTTTAAAATAAAAGAGGATGAGTATGAACAAGAATATATTTCTTAAAAAAATACTATATTTATTCATAGAATCTTTTAAAACTTGAATCCATGTGATAAAATATATAATATAATATCAAGCAATATTAGTAAAATAATGACTAAACTCATATAAATAATAATAATGTAACACCTTATTTGATATATGTAAATATTTATTATTAAGGAGTATCAAGACTTAATAAGACTGATCAAATTATCGAGATTTGTCATAATTATTATTAATATGTGAATATTTGTTCAAATAGATATATTTTAGAATATTTTGTAGTCATTTTGGTGATAAGACTAAATGAATCTTATTAGATCGTATTACTTAACATTATCTATTGGACCAGGTAGGTACACGTCTCTTTAAAATTTGCTGGCTAACTTGGGTTAACTTAACACAAATATTTATTTATTAAAAAAAGTTAAAAATAAATTTATAAATTTAATTTCTTCTAAAAAAGTTGTCTTATGTTTGTATTAGAGTTTAATCAACTTTAATAATGTTCTCAATTTCACCAAAATTAGTAAATGAACCTAATTTGATATTTTGTAGTAGTAGATAAATATCGATAATGAATTTCAAATTTTACTTGAAAAATGAATGAAAAAAGGTATATGTTACTTATGTAAAAAAAAAATCATCTTCTTTCGTGATTTTATGTTAATTTTATGGATATGAAATAGTGTTGGGGAAAACGATTTGAATTGGGTGAATGGTTTGTGAATGGCAACGGGGCGGGGCGGGGCGGGGACGGGTTTCACTATCCCATATCCATCCTCGTAAAAAAAATTCATCATCATCCCCATACCCAAATCCAACGGGTATCAAACTTTTATTCCATCCCCATCCCCACCGGGTAACAGATATAATCTCGTACCCATACCCGTACCCATTTACTTACTACTTTAATATTAATTTTAACTAATTTTTATAAAATAATAAAAATTACGGTAAAGAAAACATAATATTATCAAATATTCAATATTAGGAGTATGGTTGTTTCTTTGATATCAAATACT